>Ga0214543_1007771_pt1 | contig 18089 bp, 9 predicted proteins | sample CNSS2metaG_FD_160094 | JGI IMG/M metagenome (GOLD analysis project Ga0214543, IMG submission 160094) | Root nodule microbial communities from cowpea collected in UCLA plant growth center, Los Angeles, California, USA - CNSS2 | ecosystem: Host-associated > Plants > Roots > Nodule | place: USA... | reverse complement strand
TATAATAAACAAACAATTTTACACACATCATAATTTAAATCAAGTCACTACTACAAGACACACAAGTACCCGACTCTAACTCAATATTCGGATCATGTAAGCAAATTGGATCTCTTGGTATCTTGCACATGTGAAGGTTCCTAAACTCTGCAGAGTTTAGGCTCAAGGGGTTATTACCCAACCACTCCCAAGGTAGGTCCCCTTCACGTCTATGACTGATCGGGTCCATAGACTAGGACCTCCTGCTACTCCTCACGACATAACCCACCACACTCTACATGAGTCTTAATGGATTATTGGAGCGTCAGGATGCCAACCAAAATCGAGTCCTTAAATGCTTACACACACTAAGTACTTTTCCTAGGAATTCCCATGAAATCCTAGTTCATCTCATCACTTCACAATTCTCATTTCACCAACTTTCATCATACAATTATATGCATACACTACAAATCATCATCATACAAGCAAACATCATCTTATCTCAATCCATACAACTGTTATTCATTTAAAACAGAGAAGAAAACATAACCCTGTAGTGAAATTCGCCTAAGCTAGCGAATCTCGCCTAGGCTAGGAAGTAATCTCGCTTAGGCGGACTACCCTCGCCTGGGCGAGACCCCTTACAGTGGGCAACTCGAACACCTGAACGAGTTCTCACTCAGGCCAGGTTGGTTCGCTTAGACGAGAAGATATTTCGCTCAGGCGACTCCAGCTCGCCTAGGCGAGACCTCGCGCAACAATCAGAGGCAATTCCCTGATACTTTCGCTTAGGCGAGAGCCACTCGCCTAGGCGAAATTATCAGGTTTTCCACACTGTTCTTCACATGCAATGTTACGAAATTCACACCACAATCCAATTATACATCACAGGCAGTTCAAAAATGAAATTAAGCTAAGAATCATCCCCTCCAAACATACAAAGACCCTAATTACTCAAAATTTAGGTGAAAGTTAGCTTCCCTTACCTCTTTTGCTAATATTTGAGCTTGGTGAAGTTGAAATGGGCACCAAGGAGGCAGAGGTCTCAAATTAACCTAGAAATTCATCACCAAGACATAGAGAAGAGGGAATCTCATAATTAACTCCGAATTCAGAGATGAGCAGATGAACTCTAGTTGGAATTGAACTAAAACGGAAAATTAGAACCTACCGAGGAGGGAGGGAGCTAAGGGACGAAGCACCAGAGGGTCCAGCTGAGTTTGATCTTCCAGAATCTGGTCACAGAACACAAGGAATTGGTGAGGAAATTAAGCAACTGGTAGAAACAGAAGGGAAGAACTTGAGAGCAGAGAGGGAGAGTGGAAGTTGTGTTTCTGATTGCTTAGAGAGAGAGAAAATATGGTTTTAATTTAAGGGGTTTCATAGTTTCAATTAGATTCAAGATTTGTTGTATAATTGTGTTAATCTTAATTTAAATCATTATTAATTTAATTTAAATCACTTTTGGAAAAATTAAGATTACAATTTAAGATTGATCTTAGCATAATTAGGATTATAACTAATATTATAATTCTGATTAGAATTTGGGTAGAATACAAATTAAGATTAATTTAAGATAAGTTAAGATTACAATCTTAAAGATTACAAATATAATTATAATTAATATTGCTAATAAGGTTACATATTTTAGTTTAATTAAGATTATAATTAAGGTTAGCATTTCACTCAAATAGTTTAATGTTAAATATGTTTTTGGTCCCTCAAGTTTCAGTGAAATTTGAAATTAGTTTATCTTCAAAACTTTCAACCAATCTAGTCATTCATCTTAAAAAGTATGTTAATTTAGTCTTTTTAATCAAAGTTTGTTAAGTTTATCTAACGTTTCAAGCGCATTTTATGATAGTATTTGAATTGTTTACACCGTTTGACATATTTTCGCTTTAATGTTAACTCAAATATTATCATAAAATATGTTTAAAATGTCAAATAAACTTAACATGATTTGATAAGAATGACTAAATTCACACATTTCTAGAGATGAATGACTAAATTGGTATAAAATTTCGAAAAGAGACCAATTTCAAAATTCACTGAAACTTGGCGGACAAAAAGATATTTAACCCAATAGTTTAATTAAATAAATTCAACATTACAATTAATATTAGAAAGTGTATTACAGAATTTGCAGAGAAACTATAATATGCTCAAAATTCAAATTTTATTTAAATATATACTATAAACTATTATGATATGTTAGAATGTGAATATGTACATAATCTTTTCTACGCTACTTTATGTCGATTTTGGTTAAGCTCAGCTTAGAAAGAGTTATTTATGTTAGAATGTGAATTTGTTATTTTAAATTGATTTTAGGTGTTTTAAAATAATTTATCAACATGAATTCATGCTATATTCTCAATTCAAAATGTTCTTAGCACATATCCTTCAAAAACATGACCCCGTACAATCGATATAAATAAATAGCTTATAGTAAGATTTTTTTATCTTTTGGGTCTTTTAAGTTGTATACTACATAAATTATTCTTTCATGTAAGTCATCTAATCTCAAGTACACCCACACTCTCTAAATCAATAATTAAACTCAAATCTCACAACATTCTACTACAATAATATAATAAAAAGTCAAATACAAGCTTAAAGTATGTTTGACTAGAACAAAGAACATCATAGATTTAGAACTCATTATATAGTCACTAACACCCACTCTCTTCGTTATCCAAATGATGTGAGACGTCTCAAGACATGTTATTTTCATCAACCCAACCATATCTAATTTTCTATACTGATTTGTAATTAATATTAAAATCTTTCCACTTTTCATGTTAATAATATATACATAGAGTTGTTAAAACAGGTTGAAACTTGTTAATTAATCTAACCTATCATAGGTTTGGATTGAGTTTATAATATTTTGTAAATTTTAATACAGATAAAAATGGATATGATCCACTAAAAATTCGACTCACCAAAATTGAATTTGTAACTCATCGACTCATACATAAAAATGAATCAAATTAGAATATTTAAAATTATGATTTGACTTTTTGATCGATGACTTATTTATTGTTTAAAATGATAAGAAACAAACTTTTAAAATAGTTTTAAATTTTTGGATTTTGGTTACATTTTGAAAAAATATATTCGATTGAAGAAAAAAAAAAGTCATGATTTTTTTAATTAAGTGATTCAAGTCATTTAACTTGCCAAAATAGATCAAATTAGAATCAAATGTTGTGAGTTCACCAATAAATAACTTGAATTGAATTGATTAATTAGGTGACTATCTTGTTGCGGACTGAACTGGATCAGTCTAAAATACTAATATAAGAAGTTCTTCTAATGACTTATATTGATTATTAATTAAGTTTATATTTAACCTGGATTGTGGCATAGATATCTGAGTTTGTGGATAAGTTTTGCGGATCAACTTCCCATGCCACAAACATTGTAGACTAAAAAACTTTGAAGGGAAGCAGTGTTACCGGGAACTCCATTTTAATGAATTTGCCAACCAATCAAATGAAGGCTAAAAGATAACTGACGTTACAAAAATTATTTGGGTCTTACACTCACTTCGACAACAGCAGTAACAGAGCATTAATATTTGGGTCCATACCTCTTCAAAGATTTTTAATTAGGATTGAGTTTTGTTAAGAAAAGTGAGTTGGAATATTAAAAATTCATTTAATTTACCCATTTAACTTAACAATTTTTTTAATATTTTTTATTTTTTATAATTAATTACTATTTTTAATTATATTGATTTATGATTTTATATTTTTAAATATAAAATATAGCTTAATAATATTTGAATAGTTTGAATTAATAATATTTGAATAGTTTGAATGATTAATAAATTTATTTGTCAAGTTATATATATATTTAATTATTATTTTCATAATAATATTTTAAGAATTAGATAAATATTTTGATTTTATTATTATAAAATATAAGTTAATTAATTTTTATTGTTATGTAATAAATATATAAAATAAATTAAAATAAAAATTTGTAAATGAGTTAATTTATTAATTCACCTATTTATGTTGGGTTGGACTCGTTCTAAAATTTCTAACTCTCAAAATAAGTAAAGAGAGTTGAATAATATTTTTTCTAATTCAATCCATAACGCGTTAATCTATAAAACAAATTGACTTTGACACCTATAAATTTGGTTCATGATCAATTTATTATACTCCAAATTAAATATTTTAAAATTTATATTTAATATTAGTATCGAAATCATTAAATTTATATTGATTAAATTGCAAGATAATTTTATGTGGTTTTTTGTTTCCAAAATTATATCTAATAAAAATTTGGATGATTTTTCTTTCCTTTTAAATAATTTGAATAATTATTGTTATAATAAACTATGGTTTTATGTAACTGGCCCATAATAATATCATATTAAAAATATAGTTTAAATTTTTTAAATATATTTATAAATTTATAAATATTAAAATATGAAGTCGTGTCGAATTAGTTATTATATAATTTCAATCCATTATCTAAATTCGGTCACAATTATTCATTTTATTTATTTAATATTATTTATTTATTCGATCTTATTCATTTTATTTATTTAATATTATTTATTTATTCGATCTAATCCAACCGAATGCTTAAATTTACTTTGAATTTTTTTTGGTCGTACACATTTTTTTTCTCACCCTTAATTTTAACTAGAGCTTAATTAGAGCTGTCAAAACGGATAATCTGGTCTGACTCGGCTTGACTCATCACGGGTTGATGATTTAGTGAGCCAACCCAATCCAGCTCACTTTTGAGTGAGTCAAAAAAATTCGAACCTGACCCGACCCACCACGGGTTGGCATGTTAAATGGGTTGGCTCACGGGTTCACTTAATTAAAAAAAATATTATTTTTTTATTTTTTTCAGTCAAAACTAAATTGTAATTCTAATTAAAATATAAATAAACTTTAATATAATCCAAATACAAACCAAAATAAAAAAAAATAAAAAATATTTATGTGTTGGATAAAAAACTTAACATGACCCAGATGTAACGCTCAACTTAATAAAAAATAAATAAAAACGCTTGTGTGACCATTTTATCTGTGGATTGGTGAGCCAACCCGGCTCACCACGAGTTCAACCCGGATGATCTGAGTCCAACCCAGCCCAAACCCGTGGTGAGCCGAATTGGCTCGCGAGTTCCAACCCATTTTGACAGCTCTAATTTTAACAAAGACCTCAATATAAAAAATACTACCCACTTTGGTTATTTTTTATAAAATTATTTTAAGATTGTTTTAAAGAGTAATGAAATTGTTTCTAATTTTGGTAAATTTTTTGTAAATCACCTTTTTCATGTCTGGCATTTGAAAAAAAGAGTAAAAACATTTGTATAACATTATTTTCTTGTATTATGAGAATTATTTAGGAAAGCATTTATAGTTTCGAACCAATTAGGCGATAAGAATATAAAAAATCATATTGTATATGTTTTTATTTAATATATATATATATATATATATATATATATATATATATATATATATATATATATATATATATATATATATATATATATATATATATATATATATACATATATATATATATATATATATATATATATATATATATATATATGTATATATATATATACATATATATATATATATATATACATATATATATATATATACATATATATATAGTATATTATGAGTTTTATTTAGTTTTAAAGTATAGATAATAAATAATATTAAATCAATTTTCTACATTAATATTCGGTTTAATTAATTTCGAATAAGATCTTTAATGTACTAATTTTCTCTATTTTTCTACATTGATAACATGGGTGGTTTATGATCTAGTGGAATGAATCCTTCAATTTAACTCAGCTTTAACATTAATCGTTTGTAAGATATTCTTATATTTTACCTAAGTATATGTTTTTTTACTATCACTTTTTCTTTACTATACAATGTTGGTAATGAAATTTAATCCTAATATCTCATTAAACTATATATTCCTCCTCAATGTCAACTTGTCGAGTTAACTTTTTCTTCTTTTTTTTATTTCTTTTCACATTGATAACAGATGATGAAAATAATCAAAGTTCATTAGCACAGTGTTGATTACTACCTGAATTGATATTGTTTTTGTTATTATACAAAATAAAATTAATATTAATTTTTGATTATAACTTTTGACTGGTACATAATTGACATTATATCTTGCGTGTTTTCTTGCACAATTAATATATTCATGTTTGATATTTTCATACACAATTGTTAAAAGTACTGACCTAAATTTAACTTATACTTAGACCTAGTTATGCATTTGGTTCTTATATTTTAGATTTATAATGTATTTTTATTTTTATAGATTTTTAATTCAATTCAGTTTCATTACATGTTAAATAGAGTCAATTTGATTTTTATGTTAAATTATCATTCATGACACTTGAAAGGTGTTACCGTATCAAAATTCTGAAAGTGTTAATATTGTTAGAAAAATGTCACATATCAACCTAGAGAATTGTAAAGTAAAAGATGAGTTAAATTTGATACATAACATTTTTTAAAAGACATTAACATCAATTTAATAAAAATATTCAAATTAATACTATTTAAAATATATTTAAACTCAATTAAATAAAAAAAACAAAGTAAATAAATTAACTAAATATAAAAACCAAATTAGTAATAAAACCTTGAAATTAAATTAATATAGTAAAAAAAATGATATCAAAGAAAAAACACAAGTATGAAGCAAAAACATTAAAAAAAATGTTAGCTAATAAATATTAGCTATGCGTAACATTAATAAATATTTCATACACTAATAATACAATTAAAAAATATGATGATAAAATACTTTTTAAATAAAATCATATTTGAATATTATTATGCATTTTGACTTCTTAGTTAGGTTAACATGAAATACTTCACTGTTTAAATATTTTATAAAAAAATAAAAAACGGAAAATGAAGTGTTTAAATAGAACAAAATAATATATTTTCATGTGAAGTTTTATTATATTTCATATGTCACACCACCATATGCTTAATTAGTTTCATTCGTTCTTATCCATAAAAAACACTGCTTGGTAGAGTTAAAAGAAGATGAAAGCATCTCTATATTTTAGGTGTTTTGAAATATCATAAACACGAAATAAAAACGTGATATAAAACAGTGGGAAAAAAAGAATAGGACAGAAGGTTTTATTCTATTTTATCCATTCATAGCCGCAATTTTCTTTTTCTGATTTACTATATACAACTACGTCCTCAGGAGCAGAAGGAGTCGTGTTGGAAACTGAGATACATAAATAAAATCCAAGTGAGCAAATATATTTCACATTGTGTAAACAAAAAAGAAAGATAAATCACAATGTATGTGATCCACACACAAAACCTTAACACTGCTTTCGTGTTTATCTCCATCACCATGCAATAATGGTTAAACGGGTTTAAATTCACATAATGTATGACACAGATAAATTTTGTGTCTCGAATGAAATATACATATTTTAAAAAATTATGATATGCTTTAAATATTTTAATTTTTTTATCAGTAAAATAAATATATTAAATAAGAATAATTAGGTTTTTCTAACCATCATAGTATATATATATATATATATATATATATATATATATATATATATATATATATATATATATATATATATATATATATATATATATATAAGGAAAAATAAAAGACACTAATATAATTCTTCTCTTCTATATGACGTTACAAAAATGTTTATGTCATGACATTCATTGAACACTAATCTCATTCAAGACCAAACTTTATATTATAATCCCTATCCTATAACAATTTCAAAAGAATATATTTAGAAAATGAACATATATATATATATATATATATAAATATAAGTGGGGTGAAAAATACATACTGACCTTTAGATTTAATTTTAAATGATTAATATTAAACTGCATATAAGATTTTAATTTTTAAAAAAATCACATAAAAATTTGGATGAGTATATTTCATTGAAGTTTAAAGTTCTTAACCAATAATATGGATTTTTCTGATTGACATATAGAAGTAATGATATTTAACTTTGTATGATTTTTACGTGATAGGAATAGGATGTTTCTAAGTTGTATTTGATTAATATTTGAAAGATTATGTGATGATAACCGTACCCATAAATAGTGATGGCTCCTCCTTTTATTATCGATCATGATCCATGTTTGTAGTTGGGTTTGGTACTATTTTGTGTCGTGATGAATTGTGCATAAAATTACCAAAGTGGCAAATAAGACAAGCAACATGTCAAAGGATTAAACACAGTCTACATCCATGATTGAGTCATAAAGCCCTCAAACAAACCTCAATTATTACCAACCATCAATCCTATTCCATCACATGGTCCAGGTGCTGCGAACATACTCACGTAGTTACCAATCACAGGGAATTAGAATTAGATATATGTGGTACATCACAAATTCACAATAATGCTCTCAGATATATTCTTAGTATAGATAAACCCTTTTGTCTGCAGCATCACAGGGAGCCAGGAACTCTATTAAGTCTGCAGAATAGTTTTATGGTTGTTTAATTGAGATATTGAACACAAACAGAGGCTTTACTTTTTCACAAACAGATGGTGTGCGAAACCATTGGGCACCCAGATTTGTGAGAGCCCACCTCAACCAAATATCAGGAAAATGGAATCTGAAAATAGTAACATTTTATTAAATGGAAGAGATGTGATATTTAGTTTAATGGGTTATTTTCAAAGAGTTAGGTGTGTGAAAGGGAAACCCACTACTCCGTGAATCTTATAAATGGTTGAGGAGGAGTTGGAATCCACTCAAAGTGCTTGATTTGCAGAAGACATTGGGATGCTTAATGGGGACACCAAACATGCTTCCAAGCCTCACAACCCATGCCTTCATTTTCATACGTGTAAAGATAGGTTGCCACTAGATTTACCTTCATCATTCCTGCCTTAAACTCAAATAAACTAAGCCTTAAAAGTTCCAATTATTGCTCCTCATCACACTTTCATTACCATCAATTCACTCATGTTAAGTGTTTTTCATTAGCTGAGAGTGCTAAAAATATATATACCTGCCTCATACATATTCATTTCCTATTATGGATCATATCAGACAATATTTATGCCATATGCACTTATCAAATCACATATTAATATTAATATATATATTTTTCAAGACAATTATTATAAAAATCAACACACTTGTCATGACTTATAACTATTGTCATGCTAGCAACAAACCACACTTGGAATATAAAAATAATATACATATTTTGTATATTTGGATTATTGATACATAAATTTAGAACTTGATATGAGAAACGTGGTACAATGTCGATTAATGGTAAGTTGTTGGTTTGCATAAAAGGATTAGTTGTGGTGTATGACCCTTTTAAGTGAGGGTTGATTAGAAAGAGAAAAATGATTAGCCATAAGTAAAGACATGCATAAAGAACAAAATAATTCACAAACCTTATGTGGGATGCCATTTTACCTTAATTTCATTCCCCAGAAGCTGCAACTTTTCATTAGTAGACAGTAGTTAATCCACTGAATGCTTAATAAGAGGGTTTTTGGATGTATCTCACAACGCCTTTGGTTTCTCCTTTTCTTGCCTGTGGACCCAAGAAACTGGAGACATTCACTTTTGCACGTTATATGTGTTGTTGGAGTTAGAGAACCTATGTGCACAGTTTTACTTTATTTTATTTTTACATCGGAATATTATTTTTCTGCTTAGTTTCGTATTTACACATCTTGTAGTCATACACTAGGAGAAATACTGGCAGGATTCACGGGGCTTATTACCAGTGATTATAGAAGAGAAGAGAAAACAAAATCACTGCACCAATTAAATAATAACTTAAAAATGCTATCTAAAGTAAAAAAAATTAACTTATAAGTTCCACGGATTGACATAGTTTTTGGGTCACAGTTGTTTAAAGGTAATACATTTTATACATTATGTATTCTTTAGGCAATGCAATTGATATCAATTGGTCTTGTGAATGTTTGTCTTATTAGTTCGAAAGACATATAGTTATAATCAAGATATAATTCTTTCTATTTAAGAAGGTAGGATTCTAAGTATGACAATTTGATTGTAACTTGTTTGATTTCCATCACAAACAATTATGCTACAATTTAATTATTATTGGACCACGTGATTGTGATTTGAAATATTTGAAGTTAAACTACTCACAATTTTAACTATTATTTAAAATACCCATACTTTTAAATATGTGATCTAAACTAACCATAATTTAAAAAATATAGACTAAAGTATTCACATTTTAATAATTGTTACCTATAACTTACGGTGCATCCAGATTTCAATTTATGTCATGTATCCGTATCTGACACATCTATATCTGGCGCATATCAATATCCAATACTTTAGGATATTTTACCCAATAGTTATCAACAAAGCATCCAATATATAAACCAGTGATATTTTTATGATCACAATAATTTATAAATTTTTATGGTGAAAAATAGGGATGACAATGTAGACTTGGCCCGACGGACCAGCCCACAGGCCCACCAAAAATACGCACGACATGCCAAAATATTGGACTCGCAAGCCCACCAAAACTTGGGTCGCATAACCCATGGTCCGCGGACCACATAGCCTAGTACTTCTCACCCTAACTTAGTAACACGTGATTTCTAGGAGTTGTTTTATTTGAATATTTTGATGCTTCAAATATTAAAATTATGATGTTAAAAATATTATGGACTGCTTTGATTTGTTATATTGGACTGTTTTCATGCTCCATGTTTGTTTTATTAAATTGTTCTGATGCTTCAATAATTAAAATTATGATGTCTAGGACTGTTTTTTTTTTTTAGTCAAGATGTCCAAATATGTGGCCTAGCTCGCGGGCCCACAAGTATGTAGGATGGGCCACATTTTCAAGCCCACAACTTCTTTGTGGGGTAGACCAACTCGTCTCACAATATGTGAGTCTGATGAGGGTCGGGCCTAAACAGGTCGGGTCGGTCTACATTGTCATCTCTATTTAAAACATTTGATTTTAATTTGGAATCAAAAAATAGTAAACATATATTTATTATATTTTTAAAAAATTTTGTACATTTTTTCTATATACATATATCACATATTGTATTTTATTATTTTTAAAATAAATATTTTAACATTTCACATACATGTTATATCTTATATTATATACATATCGTACGCGTCAGAACTTATAACTATATATTTTCTAATGGAAGACTTAAAAATAAATAGACAATATTTTTCTTATACACCCTAAATTAAAGATAAACAAAACTCAATGTATAAGTAATAATTAAACCCATAAAAATTTGTAACTTATCTTATTTTAAATCATGGTTATTTAACCGTTATCATGTAAGTGTTGTTTATTCTACAATAGAATCGTGTAATGAATATAGATTATGAAAGATTTTTATTTAATTAAAAAGAAAAATAAAAGGAAGTTCGACTTTTAAAATAAGTTCTTTTTTCAGTATTTTCAATTTAAGTTTAATTTTTTTCTCTTCTCGGATTCCTCCCTTCTGGCAAATAGAGTCGGTCTTCAAAGTGACTTGTGCGGTTTTCATATATGAAATTATATTTAAATTGGTTTGAAGGAATACACTTTTGTTTGTGCAAATTCCAAATCAATGGTTCTGTTTGGCTCCCAATTGATGATGCAAAAATATGATGGGACTAATGGCACTCCAAGTAAATAATGTCACATCATCAAGATTACTTAATTACAATGTCACGTCATCAAAATCAAAATTGTTATTATAATGGTTCGTCATCAATAATTTACAAAAAGAAAAAACATAACATTTAAGAATAAAAAACACACAAAAAATATTATATTTAAAGAAAAATGATTTAATTTTTAAATAACATGTCGAAAAAAAAAACCTAAATATTATAATATTCTTCTTTTCGTCTTTTCTGTAATTGGATAATTTTATAAGAAAATTATTTTAATTAAATTAAGCTTCTTATAGGATTACATGTTCATAAAAAGACACGTGTGTAAATTTTCGTATGATTTTTGACCGATTAATCCAACTTCAACGTATAAAGGCAAAATAACTCCAATAAGAAAACAATATTAGATTACAACAATATAATAGCACAAACAATCAAAGAAAACAATATCAGTATTTCAACAAGATAAAACATAAAAGTCATAATCATTCACCATACTACATAAAAAATAAAAATAATAGCTAAGGATCAATATATTTTGCTAAATATATTGATGTATTTCGATGGTCTATTTTACTTGTTAAATCAATATATTTAAATGATAATTCAATTAAATTTCTTATTTTTTGATGTTCGATATGTTTCATGTTATTTTAAGTTTTGTAAATAATTAAGTAAAATAGTTATTTTGTTAAAATGGGTAGTTTGATGCATTAATTTAATAATTATGTTTATTGAAGATATAAAAAAGAAAATTTTATGAAGAATGAAGAATTAAGTTACAGGAAACAAGCTTATGTATAAAATTTTGTTAAAGGAATCTATTTTGAAATACGAAGATAAAGAATTAAACTAGATGTATTTTCTGTCCAAAATTTGCTAAGGAAATTAATTTTGCTTCATAAATTTCAACGAAAGGAACTTCAAAGAAATACTAGAGTAAATTTGTTGAAAGAATTTATTTCACTTAACAAATAAAACGAACAGGTAACAAATTTACAACAACAAAAAACATTGCTAAGTGAAATCTATAGTAGAGAATATAGAAAATTAGGTTTAAAGATACGATTAGTAAATTTAATGTTTGATATTTGTTCAAATTACTTTTTCTATTTTGGAAATTAGAGCATATAACCTATATTTATAAACAAAAAACAAAGGTACTTTAAGTTGAAGCAAACCCGTGCCAATCTATAAGAAAATTGAGAAAACTCCATTGCAATCGTGAGATATGCATGGAAAAGGGAAATCTTCGTAACAAAATTTTATATATATATATATATATATATATATATATATATATATATATATATGTGTGTGTGTGTGTGTGTGTATTAATGATATTTATCAATACGTGTCCATAATATATGAGAATTGATTTGTAAGTGATAGAGATACATGACAGTTAGATTTGGTGAAGTTTAATCTCAATATTTGCTTTTACTAACTTAAATTATGTTTTATTTATTAAAATAAAATTAATATTGAAAGAAAAAAAAACGATCTATGCGAGCATAATTGTATGAGGTTTTATTTACTTAAATATATATAATTACTAAACAGCATGTATTGTGCTATTCCTTGTAAAATTGATAACTCTACTTATCATAAGTGTTTTATCAACAATAAAACCCTTCCCAGCTGGCTTTGATTACACAATAAACAATTGGAAATGAAAAGACAAAATAGAGACTAATAACTAGGAGGAAAATTTTTTAACATGACATACACCTCAACAATTGGGAAGCCCTCACTTGAATGTTGTGGGTAGTGGCCCAATACAACAAGTTTGAATTATCATGTTGGATTCTCTTACACATGCATTAAAGCCCATTATCATTCGTTCAAATAGATCTTCCAATACCAGGTTTAGGCCCATCTGGCATATCCTAACTCACATGCAACAACAAATGCATTACATACGAAGGCATATACAACCATTGAATTTCAACATGATTATCATTCACGCAACCTTAATTATACCAAGCCTAAAATTTAAAAAATGAGATTTACTCATATTAGGAGTGATCATGGATTGGATTTTTAATGATCCAATCCACATCCATTTTGGATCCAAATAATTAGAATAGATTTTCGATTCAAATCCATTTTTTCATAAAAAATAGATTGGATTTTTTAAAAATCCAGATCCAAATATTTAGATCAAGTTTAAATAAAGATCTAAATATTTGGATCAAGTTCAAAATTCAAAATCCATTTTTCATAAAATAAATTCAAATTAAATTTTTTAAAACTTGTGCCCATATGGCTGATACCATATAATTGACAGATTTTTTGTCGGGGCCAATGAGGCCAAATTTTAGCATGGGATGAACTTGGATGACTTTCGAACAAAGTTCGGTCGGGGACGACGTGACCAAATTTGGGCTAAGGTCGACTTGACAAAATTTCAGTCGAATTGACTTGACTCGATTTGACTGAATTTCGGCCAGGGTCGATTTTGCCTAATACGACCAAATTTTGGTCAGAGCCGACTTGGCTAAATATGGCCACATTTGGGCCAGAGCCTGATCAGTCAAGTTTCGGTCAGGGTTGAATTCATTAAATTCGTCGGCCGGGACCGACTTGACTGAACATGGTCACGTATCACGTCCCACGTCCCACGTCTCTCACGTCTCACATCTCATGCCCACGTCCCACGTCCCATGTCTCACGTCCCATGTCTCACGTCCCACGTCCCATGTCTCACGTCCCACGTCTCTCACGTCCAACGTCTCACGTCCCACGTCCCACGTCACACGTCCCACGTCTCTCACGTCACACGTCACGTTCCATGTCTCTCACGTCACACGTCCGACGTCTTTCACGTCCCACGTCCCACGTCCCACGTCCCACGTCCCACGTCCCACGTCTCACCTCTCACGTCTCATGTCTCACGTTCAACGTCTCACGTCCCACGTCTCACGTCCCATGTCTAATGTCCCACGTCTCACGTCTCACGTGTCTCGTCTCACGTCTCACGTCTCTCGTCTCACGTCTCATGTCTCACGTTTCACGTCCCATGTCCCGTCCCACATTCCACATCTCTCACGTCCCACGTCCCACGTCCCAAGTCCCGTCCCACATTCCACGTCTCTCACGTCCCATGTTCCACGTTCCATGTCTCACGTCACACCTCTAACGTCCCACGTCTCATGTCGCACGCCTCACGTTCCACGTTCCACATCACACGTCTCATGTCTCACGTCCCACGTCTCACATCTCACGTCTCACGTCTCACGTCTCACGTCTCACGTCTCACGTCCCACGTCCCACGTCCCACGTCCCACGTCCCATGTTCCATGTCCCGTCCCACATCCCACGTCTCTCACGTCTCATGTTTCACGTTTCACGATCCACGTCAAACGTCTCACATCCCACTTTCCATGTCTCACGTCCCACATCCCACGTTTCACGTTCCACGTCTCACGTCTCACGTCCCATGTTTCACGTTCCATGTCCTTCATCTCACTTCTCACTTCCTACGTCCACGTGTCATGTCTCCCGTCTCACGTCTCACTTCTCACGTCTCACGTCTTTCGTCTTACGTCTCACGTCCCACGTCTAAAGTCCCATGTCTCACGTACTACGTCCCACGTTCCACATCTCATGTCTCATGTCTTACGTCCTACGTCTCACGTTTCACATTCTACGTCCTATGTCTCACGTCCTACGTCCCACATTTAACATCTCACGTCCTATGTCTCACTTGCACGTCCCACGTCTCACGTATCACGCCCACGTCCCACGTAGCACGTCTCACGTCCCATGTCGCACGTCTCACATTATTGCACTAAAATACTTTATTCTTTCACAAAATAATGATGTTTTGGTTTACTGGTTGCAATATAGCTAAGGTTCTTCTTTGTTGTTTATCCTTCTTCAGATAATAGTTTCTTATTGATCGAAAGAAGAAAGAGAAATGACATTATTTTACCGAAAATAGGAAAGTTAACCTTATGCAACAACAATAATTTGAGCAACAACAATAATTTGAAGCTTTTACAGATGTCTGTTATCATTACATGGATGATTTTAGAAAAGTGTTTAGATGTTGGCAGACAATATTTTTATATTGGTTTTCTGTTCTGACATTCAATATGCGAAGAGATGTGTCACAAAATTCTAATCAAGGGTGGGCAAAAAAATCTATTTTTTATAATTCAATCTATTTTTTCTATGATCTAATCCATTTAATATCTATTTTATTAAAAATTCAATCCAAAATATCCAATCCAAATTTTTAGTTTATATTTTTGGTTAGGTTAGGCTAAAAGTTTAAACCGACTAGTCCAAATTTAGTCGTATTTGATTGAGTTGGCGTGACCCTATACAAAATTTGCCCGAATTCTGTCAAGTCGGTCTAGATAAAACTTTGGTCCAGCTGGTCCTGGACAAAATTTGGAAGTATTCAGTGGAGTTCACCCCGACCCAAATTGGACTGCATGGGCTGAGTCGACTTACACAAAATTTGACCGTATTCGGTCGAGACAACCGCGACCAAAATTTGGCTGTATTAACCCTAGTTGGCTCCATTCAAAATGTGGTCGAATTCAATCGAGTTGACCCTGATTGAGATTTGGCCGAGTCGACCCTGACCAAAATTTGGTCGTATTTGGCTGAGACGGCTAGGGTGAAATTTTGCCGTATTCAAATGAGTCGGTCACGATCGAAATTTGGTCGTATTCAACTGAGTCAACCACGATCGAAATTCGTCCGAATTTAGTCAAGTCGGCTCCGGTCAAAATTCGGTCGTGTTGGCCTCGACCAAAATTTGACCGAGTTGGTTTTGGCCTGAATTTGGTCGTATTCGGTAGAGTCGATCGCGACCGAAATTTGGTCATATTTAGGCGAGTCGGTCGTAAACTAAATTTGGCCAAATTCAGTCGAGTTGGTCATGACCAAAATTTGGTCAAGTCGACACTTGCCCAAATTTAGTCGTATTCAGTCGACTAAGTCCTGAACAAAATTTGATTCTATTTAACTTAGTCGGTTGTGATAAAAAATTGACCATATTCAGTCAAGTCGGTCCCGGCCGACGAATTTAGTGGAGTCAACCCTAATCGAAATTTGACTGATCAAACCCTGACCCAAATGTGGCCATATTTGGCCAAGTCGGCTTTGGCCAAAATTTGGTCGTATTAGGCTAAATCGGCTTTGGCCGAAATTCAGTCGAATCCAGTCAAGTCGATCTCGACTGAAATTTGTCGAGTCGACCTTAGCCCAAATTTTGTCACGTCGTCCCCGACTGAAATTCGTTCGAAAGTCATCCAAGTTCATCTCATGCTGAAATTTGGCCTCGTTGGCCTCGACAAAAAATCTGTCAAATTGTATGGTGTCAGCTCTATCGAAAATCTAATCCACATCCACTTTGGATCCAAATTTTTGTCCATAGGGTTGACACCAATGAATTTGACAGATTTGGCCAAATACTTCCAAATTTTATCCAGCACCAACTGGGTCAAATCTCGATCGGGACCGACTTGACAGAATTTGGCCTAATTCGGCCAAATTTTATATAGGGTCACGCCAACTCAATCAAATACGACTAAATTTGGGCAAATCCGTCTCAACCTTTAGCCTAACCTAACAAAAAATATAAAGTGAAAATTTGGATTGAATATTTTGGATTATCCATTTTGAAAATCTAGATTTCGAGAATAGATATCAAATCCATAAAATATATAAAATGTAGATTATATTGATATCCAGATCCAATAAAATGGATTTTAAATAGATTGGATTTTTAATAGAATGGATATTAAATTTAGGGCTGGGCAAAATAAACCAAACTGCACTGCACTGCACTACCAAAAACTGCGCTGAACTAAAAAACTGTTCGCATGAACTGCACCGAACTGGAAAACAATTCAGATGAACTGAACTGAACTGTTATTCTTAAAAATAAACTGGACTGAACTGCACTGCACTTTAATATAAACTGAACTGAACTATTATAAACTGAACTGTTTTATGAACTGCACTACGTCAGAACTAAACTGCACTAGTTTTGGACTGAACTACACTAATTTTTAACTTAACTACACTGTTTTTGAACCATTTTTTAACCGAATTGCATTGATTTTGAATAAACTTCACTCCTTTTGAACTGAATTGTACTATTTTTGAATCGGATTGCATTGATTTTGAATTGAATTGCACTATTTTTGAACTGAATTACACTATTTTGAATCGAATTGCACTAAATACATATGATTGTACTACACAATAATAATCTAAAGTTTATAATTTGAAAATGCTTAGAAAATAATACTTGAAATATGCATCATACTTCAATACACCAATTAACATTTTTATAATTTTTTTATTTATATTAAAGTTTTTCGTAACTTAAAATGTAATTAAAATATTAAAATTAATATAATAAATATAAATATTGGTATTAACTTA
>Ga0214543_1007769_pt1 | contig 18093 bp, 21 predicted proteins | sample CNSS2metaG_FD_160094 | JGI IMG/M metagenome (GOLD analysis project Ga0214543, IMG submission 160094) | Root nodule microbial communities from cowpea collected in UCLA plant growth center, Los Angeles, California, USA - CNSS2 | ecosystem: Host-associated > Plants > Roots > Nodule | place: USA... | reverse complement strand
TACCAAACTTACTCAATAAATCCAATAATCACAAATCCTAATTAAATCAATCTTTAAGCACAGAAAATTCAATTAAATCCCCAAATTTAAATATTAAATGAGGGCAAAAATTTGAACTCATCAGGAATTAAATGCGTTGTGATATGTGATAGGCTGGAATTAGTAAGCATGATAAGATTAATTGGTTAAATTGTAATGTGTAATGTGAAGTAGAAGGGCATTCATAGTTAATTAAATTGTATGTTAAGAACTAAGAAAATGATAGGTGCAAAGTGTGTAAAAATGCTTATTAGATTTATACTCACGAATGGACTATGGAGAGTGATGTTTCGAAGTGATGGAGATTATATGCATCCATACTTGTGTATTCCAAAAGTACATGTATATTATTGACAATCTGAATGGCATGTTATATTTAATTGTTGATATGCATTGATAAAATATTTGGATTATATTGAGTGGAATAGGATAGAGTTCAATTCAGTACATAAAAGAAAGAATGATGTGTATAAATGAGAATAATTGTCTTATTGACTTGATTAAGATGTGTGCATTGTGATTAAGTCATTTTAGCATAAATGGATAATTGTACATGTGATGTGAGTTATGAAATGTGTGATTTGAGGTCCCTTAGGACCTGTTTAATATGCCAAAACTAGTAACAATTGCGCTACTTGTGTGGTGCCTGGCGGTGAGGGCGAGCCGCCAGGCGATATCAACTTAAAAGAGTGGCAGTGGGCCCTGTATGCGCGAGGCGCCTAGCGGCAGTGTTTCGCCAAGTAGAAGTGGTGCAGCAGATGACCAAGATGGTGTGTGGCGCTTGGCGGTAGGCTTGGACCCGCCAGGCGGTGACGGTGCAGCAGCACCCCTGATGGCGCGTGGCGCTTGGCGGTGTGAGATGCCCGCCAGGCAGTCTAGAGCTAGATTTCGCCTAGCGGCGTGAGATGCATGCTAGGTGATTTTGGTCCAGTGATGGTGCGCGAGAAAGTTTTCTACACCGCTTTAAGGGATGTTCATGATGCGATGCTTTGGCTGGGGGCCCAGTTACGAGTGTATCTTGTATTTGGGTAACATGTGACCACTTTAGGTTGTAGCCGGGTGGTTTAGGAAGTCCAGTGGAGTGTGCGGGTTGTGGCTCGTACGGCGAGGTTTCGGAAGATTGCCCTCTTCAGTGCATGCTGATATAGTTTTGGTAGTCTGGGAACAACTACAAACTTAGGTTTGTTTTGGGGAACTCCACTTGGTGTCATTGTGAGATGCTGTGGCAAAGTTATTCCCACGTGTGGACTATCAGGTGGTGGCCTGTAGTCGGAGGGGCGAGTAGACACTCGTGCAGCAAAGATCGATCATTGATCTCACATAAAGGGTATAGAAATGATAGACGTCTAATGTAAGTGCTGGAAATGAAGAAGTAAGGGAAAAAGGGAGAAGAATACTAACCCAGGTTTTAATGTTGAAATGATGTATTTAATAATAATTTTTAAGGTTTATTTAAATGAGCTCACCCTATCTGTGTGTGTGTGGTGATGATCTTGTAACTTGTTACATGGGAGCAGATGTTGATGTAGGTGAGCAGGTTGATGCATAGAGACGGAGTGGAGACCTCTTGGGAGTTTTACTGATTTTGTTTTGTCAGAATATGGATTTATTGTAATACTTTTATAGACAAATATATTTGTATTACGGTATTGTCGTGCATTATTTTTATTTGGTTTGGCGCGTTGGACTTAAAGTTTTAAATTCCTTCCCGCATTTTGGGAATTGTTGATAATAAACGAGGTTGTTTACTTAATTTTTATTTTGTTTTATTTTAATAAGTAATTTCCGGCTAGGACGTTACACCAACAAAGGTCAATGACAATAAAGGAGTATAGACAAAAAATGAAGCTTTATATTTTAAGAGTTGGAAAGGAAGTTGAAGATCTTACCATTGCTAGATTCTTGAGTGGTCTTAATTATGCCATTAGAGAAAGAGTTGAATTGCTACTTTACAATAGCTTGAATGATCTTGTTTAAATGTGTATTAAGGTTGAGCATCAACTTTTAAGAAAACCTTCTTGCAAGGATTCTTATATCTCTTATCCCAAAAGTGATTTCCATAAAGATTTTAAAAGGGATTTTTCCAAAGAAAGGGATACCACTCATAAGAATCCAACAAAGGTAATTGAAAGAGGTGAGACCTCCACCAAGAGAAGCAGTGAAATCAAATGCTTTAAAGTGTCTAGGTCGAGGTCATGTAGCAACCCAATGTGCTACAAAAAGAACTATTGTGTAAAAGGGCCATGACCTCTATAGCAACCAAGATGAGTCTTCTTTTAGTGACTCTAAGAGTACTCATTCACAAGGCTCTTCCAAAGAAGATGCATATCCTAATGAACGACACCTTGTCATGATTAGAAGACTTCTCAATAACCAACCAAGTACTCTTCTCAATGATCAAAGAGAAAATATTTTCCACACTAGATGTGATGTTTTGAAAAATAAATGTGCTCTAATTATTGATAGTGGGTCGTGTTGGAATTGTTATAGGACAAGGCTGGTAGAGAAGTTGAACTTAGCTTTAATACCTCATCCCAAACCTTATAAACTTCATTGGCTTAATGAAGATAGGGATATTAAAGTTAAGCATCAAGTGGACATCAAGTTCTCCATTGGAAAATACAAAGATAGAGTTTTTATATGATGTAATTCCAATGGAAGCTTGTCATATTCTTTTGGGAAGACCATGGAAAATTAACCGCAAAACAAGCCACAATGGTCATACCAATGAGACCACTCTCCTACACAATGCCAAGAATTTTTTTCTTCATCCTCTTACTCTTATTCAATTCATTGAGGACCAAGCTCAAATGCGAGCTAGGAGAGATGAAGACAAATCCAATAACTCTATTTGATGTCAAAGAGTGAGGTAGGAGATCCCAATGTTTCAAATCCTAAGGTCATTCCTCTTATTATTTCTCTTCTTCAAGAATTTGATGAAGTCTTTCCTAAAGATGGACCTTGTGGGCTTTCTCTTATTAGAGGCATTGAACATCAAATTGATTTTGTGCTTGGGCTAGTCTATCCTATAGACCTGCCTATTGGACAAATCCCATAGAAACAAAGGAGATAGAGTCTCAAGTACAAGAACTCTTGGATAAAGGTTTGGTGCAAAAAATTTAAGTCCTTGTGTAGTTCTAGTGTTGTTGGTTCCAAAAAAAGATGGCAAATTGCGTATGTGTTGTGATTGTAGCGCCATCAACAACATCATCATTAAATATAGGCATCCCATCCCAAGATTTGATGATATGTTGGATGAATTACATGGAGCCATTATTTTCTCCAAAATTGATCTCAAAAGTAGTTACCATCAAATTCACATCCAAAAGGGTGATGAGTGGAAAACTGCCTTTAAAACCAAATTTGACCTTTATGAATGATTGCTAATGCCCTTTGGCCTCACCAATGCTCCAAGTACTTTCATGCAGTTAATGAATCATGTCTTGAGGGATTGTATTGGTAAGTTTGTTGTAGTTTATTTTGATGATATCTTAGTGTATAGTAAGAGTCTTAGTGGTCATATAGGCCAACTTAGGGATGTTTTTTCTCTTCTTAGCGTTAATCAACTTTTTGCAAATATAGATAAATGTACCTTTTGTGTAAATAGTGTAGTTTTCCTAGGATTTATTGTTAACAAAAATGGGATCCATGTTGACCCTGAGAAAATCAAGGTCATCCAAGAATGGCCTATTCCTAAAAATGTTAGGGACATTCGTAGTTTTCATGGCCTTATCAGCTTCTATGGAAGGTTCATACCCACCTTTTCCACTCTTGCTTCACCCTTAAATGAACTTGTTAAGAAAGATATTTCTTTTGTGTGGGGTGAAAAACAACAACATGATTTTGATAAAATTAAAGCTAGACTCACTCAAGCTCTCATTCTAGCTCTTCCAAAATTTGAGAAAACTTTTGAGCTACAATGTGATGCTTCGGGTGTTGGCATATGTGTTATTTTATTACAAGAAGGCCATCCAATTGCTTATTTTAGTGAAAAATTAAATGGGCTTCTTCGTAATTATCCCACCTATGACAAAGAGCTTTATACACTTGTGAGGGCTCTTCATACTTGAAAACATTACCTTGTATCAAAAGAGTTTATCATTCATAGTGATCATGAATCACTCGAGTTTTTGAAAAGCCAACACAAGCTCAAAAAAGACATGCCAAATTGATGGAATTTTTAGAGCAATTTCCCTATATTACCAAAGAAGGGTAAGACCAATTTTGTGGCTAATGCACTTTCAAGAAGATATACTCTTCTAGCCACATTAGGTTCTTAAATTTTTGGTTGTGATAATATTTGTGAATTGTATCTTCAAGATCCTTATTTCTCATCCATTTACAAGGATTGTCAACAAAAGTCCTAAGGAGGATTCTATGAACAATGGGTACTTGTTTAAAGAAGGAATAATTTTTATTCCTCAAGGTTCACATAGGAAACTTCTTATTCAAGAAATGCATGAAGGGGGACTTATGGGACATTTTTGGGTTACTAAAACTTTGATCATGCTTAAAGAAAAATTCTTTTGGCCCATGTGAGGAAAGAGGTTCAAAGACATTGCTCTAGTTGTATTACATGTTTACATGCCAAATCTACTACAATCCCTTCTGGCCTTTATACTCCTTTACCTATTGCCTCTACCCCTTTGAAAGACATTAGCATGGACTTTGTCCTAAGACTTCCAAGAACTTCTAGGGGTGTTGATTCTATCTTTGTGGTGGTGGATCATTTTTCAAAAATGGCACATTTTATACCATGCTCCAAAGTAGATGTGCTAGCAATATTACAAATATATTTTTCAAATATGTGGTTTGTCTTCATGGTATTCCTAGGACAATTGTGTCTGATAGAGATACTAAGTTCCTTCGTCACTTTTGGAGAACTTTATGGTCTCAACTAGGAATTAAACTCTCCTTTTCTACTACTTATCACCCACAAACTGATGGGTAAACTGAAGTAGTAAATAGATCTTTATCCACTTTGTTAAGGGTCGTCCTAAAAGGCAATCATAAACCTTGGGATGAATATCTTCCTCACATTGAGTTTGCCTATAATTGTGTGGTCCATCGCACCACCAAGATTTAACCTTTTGAGGTTGTATATGGTTTCAATCATACCACACCTTTAGATTTAATACCACTTCATACTTCTTTTGATTTTGTTCATAAGGAAGGGGTATCTAAATCCAAGTTCATTAAGGATTTACATGAGAAAGTGAGAAACCAAATCCAAACTCAAATTGACAAAATTGCTAAATACAACAACAAAGGCAAGAAAGCTATGAATTTTAATGAGGGAGATATGGTTTGGTTGCATTTAAGAAAAGAAAGGTTTCCATATTTGTGCAAATCCAAACATAGTAGGAACCATGGATGATGATTAACATTAAGATTTAAGGACAAATCCTTTCCAAGGGGGAGGAGATGATGGACTTGGCCTAAGCCCATTACATGGTCCACATTCAACTCAAGGCCCAAGCCCATCAAAAGGCCCAATTACTAGAAGTATGGTGAGAAAGATACAAGAAGGCCTAGAGCAACAACAACCCAATAAGCTTAATGAGTTTCACACGTTATTCTCTTGGGCTAAAGAAGATATTAAAATATGATGGCCTTCATGTAAAAGTCAGTAGCATAGTCTTTTCTTTTGGGCCAAATGTTAGGCTTGCTTTCCAAAATAATTGGTCAAAGTACATTGATTCTAGCTTCCAAATTAGGCCAATTCAAGCCCACTTTTTAAGCTTGGCGGATAACCTTCTTAGGAGCATATTTCTCTCATTTTGCATATGGTGGAAAAGCATGGAAGGCATGACTTGCCACATGGCGCACAACCCATGAATCACGGATCTAGAAGGCATGTATCTTGCCTAAGCCATACATTTTCATTCTATTTCCACATACATTTGCATTGCATTTGAGGGAGGTTTCTCTACTATAAATTAGAGCCTCCTAAGCTTGTATCTGGTTACTCTTATTTGAATGATAACTTGGTGTTGAGAGCACTCCATACATTTGCCTTATTAAGAGTCATGTTAGCTAGGAATCTCCTTAGATCTCCTCTAGCCTCATTCCTGTAGGATAGCTTTTCCTCCCTAGAACTTCGTTTCCACTGAACCTTTCCATTGCTCTAGGGCCTTTAACCTTGCTTCCAATCCAATTCAGTTGCACCTATGAAGCTCCTCCTCCATCAATCTATGCAATGAGCTCCATCACACATCAAGAAGAGAAGGGGTTTATGGACTACCTGTCCTCGTCCCCTATAATACACGATCCTAAAAAGCAACCCTAGGGAAGTGATGGACTACTTGTCCTTGACCCAAACAAGAAACTACACATTTTCGTCCCTTAAAACAAACAACCATAAGAAACAACCTTAGGAAGATGATGGACTACTCGTCATCGTCCTCTCCGAGATACCAGATCCCAGGAAGGCCACTAAAGACCACACACCTAAAGGAACCATCCAATACACGACCTGACCTAGTGCATGTCCGCCCAATAAGAGGACTTGTACTTGGATTGACTAGCTAATCAAGTAAGTCTAATCATCTTAAAGTTTTGAGGCTTGCGTATATTCCAAAACAACAAAATTCTTGAACATTTGTGTTTATGAAGACCAACATGATACCTTGGGGGTCTTTGCTAGTTATTGTAGCAGGAAAAAGACTCAGGAATGACCTAGCAGGATGTGCCAAGATTTGGGTCGAGGTTTGTGATACTCAGGATTTGGGTTAAGGTTCGTGGTACTCAAGATTTAGGCTAAGGTTCGTGATACTTAAGATGTGGGTCGAGGTTCATGTTGCTCAGAATTTAGGTTAAGCTCCCTTTATGTACTAGTTTAAATTTATGTAAAAAAATATTATTGTATAGGAGATCTGATATGTGGTTGTCATCTTTGTAATCTTTTATCCTTTTTATTATTATCTTTTGTAATTGAAAATCCTTCTACTTTTGGGGAATAAAAATGATTTGTAACTGATGTTCTTATAAATGAAAGGCTAACTCCCTTGACCAAGGAAAGAAACTATTTTAATCTTAGGATTATTTACTTTGAGTTAAAAGAATTATTTACATCTTTTATTTTTTGATTTAAGATCTACTACTTTTTATGGAAAGTTAAACCTATTCTTAACATAATTGAGAGTGTGGACCTTTATAAAGGTGGCAAGATCTAAATGGTGACTTGAATGCTCCTAATGATTGGAATCAAATCTCTTATTGCTTTAAACGGGGAAGATCCACCTGCAAAAAATTCTATGACGCTCAAGTTAGTAAGAGAGTTTGAATGAGTATGAGAGAATATGTGCTCCTTGGGAATACTAGAAGTATTTATAGGGCCTTCTGGGCCTTGGATCCTTGTGATAAAGCATGTAATGTAGTATTAATCAATATCAATAAAATAACAACTTACTTTGAATAAATAATAAAAACAATAATAATATGGCACCTTACACGATATACTAACTATTATGTAAATATTTTGTATCAAGAAATATCAAGACATAATCAAATTACTGAGATTTATGATAATTATCGTTAATATGTTAATTATCGTTAATATGTGAATATTTGTCCCAATAGATATATCTTAAAATATTTTATAATTTTTTTTTTGTTATGAGGCTAATTGAACTTTATTGAGCTATATTACTTATGATAGTGGATTCGGTAAGTACAAAACGAAACAAAAAGAAAAATCTAAGTAATGAGAATATAAATAAACAAGAGCATTCACTATTTGTAGCATAAATTTCAAACGTCACTATAAGAACCACTATGTATTAACTATTGATTAAAAAATCTTTGCTATGCAGAAATATGTTGATTACTCTACAACCTCAAAGACTATAAAAGCAATGTTTAAATTTAATGTATAAATTTCTCTACGACTGTGGTGAATTTCTCTCATCCCAAATAAAGATGACCCAAAACAAAGCACTTCGACAAATCGATCCTTCCTTTAATTCCCAAATCAACATATACAAACACGATAAATAAACTTGTTTACATTGACATAAAGAATAATCTCCCATAATCAAACCATCTTCTAATCTAATTAAAAAATACAAATTATAATTTAATAACAAAAGTAACATACAATAAACTTATTAATTTTACATTAATCATTTTAAAAGTTATGTTAACTGTATCTCTGAATTAGATAACACATTTTTACTGTAAGTTAGTAAAACTTAAGTTGAAAAAGTTAAAAAACACTTTTTTTTTTTAACACCGGTGACCATGCGTGTGTTTCCAAGGACCGAAAGAAGCAGGGCATAAAAAAGTTTGAGGTCGAGAGAGAAATAAATAGCGACAATTTAAAATGAATCCCAAGGCTCCAAAAGTTGTGCCGTGTCCTTTTCTCCATCTCCCCTCGTCAACAACAATTCCCTCACCTTCACTCTCAAAACACCACTCTTAAAACACTTTTCTGTCAAACTCTGAAACTGAAACAACCAATGGCCACTATTCTTCTCGTCCTTCAGCTTCTGATTCTTCTTATTCGCCCATCTCTCCCACAAAACCTGCACCCAAGCGACCTCACAGCCCTCCTCTCCATCAAGGCCACTATCACCGACCTCTCTCCCACCAACCCCTTCTTCTCCACCTGGAACCTCACCGCACCCGATCCTTGCTCTTCCTTCGCTGGCCTCACCTGCACCCTCCGCCGCGTCACCGCTCTCTCCCTCGGCGAACCCTCCTTCCCCCTCGCCGGCACCCTCCCCGCCTCCCTCTCCCTCCTCACCGACTTGACTCAGCTCCTCCTCTCTCCCGGTCTCGTCACCGGCCCCATCCCCCTACAGCTTGCCCACCTCACCAACCTCCGCGTCCTCTCCCTCACCTCCAACCGCCTCACAGGCCCCATCCCCACCGCACTATCCACCCTCCGCCGCCTCCACACCCTCGACCTCAGTCGCAACCAACTCTCCGGCTCACTCCCCCCGACTCTCACCGACTTGCCCCAACTCAAAATCCTCATCCTCGCCTCCAACTCTCTCTCCGGTACGTTACCCCAAACTGTTAACTCCCCGTTACTCCACCTCGACCTAAAAGACAACAAACTCACTGGACCGTTACCGTCGTCTCTTCCGTCATCTCTCCGTTATCTGTCGCTCTCGCAGAACCTCATGTGGGGCCCTCTTCCCAACGGCCTTCAAACGCTTTCCGAATTGGCTTTCCTCGATCTCAGTATGAACCGTTTCGCCGGGCCCATCCCGGCCCAATTGCTCTCCCTTCCTGCTCTCTTCAACATTTTCTTACAACGTAACAATCTCTCTGGTGGGCTTGGGTCCGGGCCCAGACCCGGACCTGTACCCGGATCTATAGTCGATCTGAGTCATAATTGTCTGAGTGGAGAGCTTTCGAGTGTTCTGGAGGGAGTGGAGAGTTTGTTTTTGAACAATAACCGTTTTACGGGGGAGGTTCCGGAGGCGTACGTGAAGAGCGTGTGGCGCGGCAGCACCAGATTGCTGTACCTACAGCATAACTACCTAACCGGGATTCCGCTGCGGGAGGGAGTGGTGCTGCCCGATGCGGCGTCGTTGTGCGTGTCCTACAACTGCATGGTACCACCGCCCGCGGTGGTCATGACGTGTCCAGCGAGCGCCGGCGGGGTGGTGACGAGGCCGGCTGCGCAGTGTTCGGTGTTTAGCCATAACGGTAACACCGGAGGTTGATGGATAGACGGTGGTCAATTAATTGGATTGGATTGGTGGAGATGTAATGTTACTGTGTGCAACTGCAACCGCGTCTCATTCACTGCAATTCAATGCTTGTTCTTTTGTCTTTGGATTTTGATTTATAATAGCCAAAATCAGAGAGCGTACTTTCTTTTTTCTTCTCTTCATTTTGTTATAGTTTTTCTTAGTTTAATATATCGGAAAATCATATTTTGATTAATAAATTTTGAAAAGTTTTTCTTTATCACATATGAGGTATCACATGCCAGGTGACATTTTTAAGTGGTTTTAAAATATTGAGAATGAAAAAATGGAAAAATAAAAAATGTAACATCTCATTTAATTAATAAACGTAATTAAAGGAAGCATCATACACAAAATATAGTAATACAGTCTTGGAGTTTTCACATAACTTCTTACAATTGTCCAAGACACGCAACAATGCCAAACTAAACCAGATACAAAAAATTTAAAAGCAACAAAATGGAAATTTAAAGGACAGCCAATACATGGGCCATAACCCTAAAAGAAAATCTACTAAGAGGGATCCAGCCCAGGTGGGCTAAGCAGCGGAGTCACCATTTCCCTGTTGACCGCGAGAACCTCTCGTATATGCTCACATTAATAAATTGATAATCATCGCAAAAGGAGAAGAACCACATGCAAGACAACCAAACAAGAAAAAAAGGTAAGCTAGAGTATAAAACAATTTATCATACAAATACATGCTATTTCATAGGCCAATGAATATATGTCAACCAATAATGTTATGACTTCTCAAACAATACACTAGACTCAGACTCGACTCATCCGGATTACATATAATCTAGTCGGATTCAGCGGATGCTTGCACTTGTGGTGAATATCTCTACTCACCCCCGAGCTACTCACTGTAAGGCCCTAGAAAATGGCGTTTTAAAAGTGATAGTGGTTTAAAAATAGTGAGACTCAATTATTTTAATATTAAAAGGTTTTAGTATAAATAGAATTGTTATAAACGTGTTTCATTATTTTAAAACACATCATCTCTCTAGAAACCACTTTTCTAGAGTTCTCTGACTACTCTCTAGAGGTTCTGTCTCTCTGGTCGTCTGATTGAAGAACCGAGACCGTAGGATTGATCCTCTCGGCGAGCTCTTCAAATTAGACCGATCAGTTTCTCCGTTCGCGTAAGTTGAGTTTTCGCTCTCTTTTTAGTCTTTTTCTGTTTTCCGTTGCATGCAAGCCCTCTTTCGCTTGCATGCGACGTTTTAATCATCAGTATGAGTCTCTGCTTATCAGTGATCATAACAATATGTCCTGATCATTCTTATGATGTTTCTATGTGTAGATAGAGCATCCTGTGGAGTTAGAGGTGTTGACATTTTTAAGACGTTGATGTTTATAAAGCTGTCTAAACAGCATAACAAGTAAGGGAAGTTAGCCTTTTGCTCAAATTCAGTAGAAATCTTCTATGAGAACTTAGATTTGCATGATCCTATGTTTGACTGATGTTTGGATTAATTGTTGTATGGAAATTGGGTTTCTAGTATGAATTGTGTGGCTCTACATATGAAAACAGATTGGAATTCTGTTGATTTCGCCCAGGCGAGCAGCTCTCGCTTGAGTGAAATTACCAGAAATTCACTCCTGCAACTGAGAGAGGTCTCGCCTAGGTGAGCTAGATTCGCTTGAGCGAGAGACACTCTCGTCTAAGTGAAACAGCTTAGCCTGAGCGAGAATTCCCTCATTTTCAGAGTTGCCCACTGTTTGAGTCTTGCCCAGGCGAGAGTGACCCGCCTAAGCGAGAATAACCCTCTCGCCCAAGCGAGAGCTTTTAGCTTGGGCGAGTTCCTATGCAGAATTGTTGATTATTCCTCTGTTTTAATTATTGGAAGCTATAATAAATGATTTAATGTGATGTTTATTCATAATATGCTTGGATTATTGTGTCTAGTAGTACATGTGGTAGAAATTGTATAAAATCAGATCATCAGAAGGTGTGGTTGCATTAGAATTTCGAGGGGAATTCTAGAGAATAAGTTAGTGTATGTGTAAGAACATGAGGACTCCTAATTTGGTTGTTATCCTGAAACTCCAATAATCATTCACGCTCAGGTAAAGTAGAATGGATTATGTCGTGAGGAGTAGCAGGAGGTCCTAGGCTTTGGACTTGATCAAGTCTTAGACGCGAAGGGGACTTACCTTGTGAGCGGTCAGGTGATAACTCCTTGTGTCCAACTCTGCAGAATTTGGGAACCGTCACAAGATATCGAGTCTAGAGTAATATATCTGCATTGTGTTTGTGGTGGTCTATGTGATTCTGGTGAAAATGAGAAAGATTGCATGATTTCTGTTTATAATTGAACTGTATGATTCCTTTAATAAGATTAGCTTACCCTTGCTTTTTGTGTTCCTGTCTTGTGTTGTATGTTTCCTTTTGCGATGATCACCTATTTGGTGGGAGCAGATGTGGTTGCAGTGTCAAAGGCACTTCTGGAGGATGAAGAGCCATCGTTTTTCTTGTTGAGGAGGAGGTTTCCAGTGGGAGCTTTAGTAGTGGTCAGTTTAAGTATAGAGTTTATTAGTTTAGTTTAAGTATATAAGTGATATATTTTTATAGTCATATCTTTTGTAATACTGTATTAATATATTGTGTACACTGAATTATCTGTTTTGGAACTATGCTGAAACTCCCTATTTTTATTAGCTTTAAGCTGCTGAAATTGAGATGTTACACTCACCCCCGAGCTAAGTGTTACAAGTGTTACAATGTCTCAATCCCTCACACACAAGGTTAGCCCTTAATGAGTTTCAAGCCTCCTACTACTCTCACCACAAGAGTCAATCCACTCTAAGTGAGACTAACTAACTCCTTAGAGTGTCAGGATGCAACCTTATCTTGAATCCTTACCAAATTATATAGATGGGGCACCACTATGAATTCCCACTAACATGGGTCATGGAATTACGTCCCAACCACTGAAGCACGACCGGGAAGTCTCACCTAGAGACTCATGGATTTACGTACTGACCACATACCAAATATATTCAAACAACCAAATAATATTTATCATGCATGTACATCTCATGTCAACCTTTATAACCGACGCCTTTTTATATTCCAGGTCAAACCCATACCAACTCATCATCCTCCATCCATGAACATAGAATTTCATTTCATCTCATATACCATGCCACTTTAATTACCAAACATCTCATACTCAGTTCATGCCAAACTCATGTTAACTCCACATTTCAGCCCATACAAACAAGTCTCACAAGCATATTCATACAGTTCATACTTAAGGTAGAGCATACCAAGCTAAGCATACAATTAACAGCCCAAAAACATGGAAGGAACAGTCATGTAGTGAAGTCCCGTGCCAGTCTCGTCCAAGCTACTGGTTCTCATTGAGGCGAGACTGTCAACAGGGGACCCTGCGAGACTCACGAGTTCTCGCTTAAGCGAGCCGCTACTCGCTTGAGCGAAAACATCCCTCGCCCAAAGGCGAGGTTCCTCGCCTGAGCTACACATGCAACAACATGCCTCAAACCCCCACGCGTCCTCGCTTAGGCGAGCCTCTCTTGCCTGAGCGAGATGGTGTCTCGCTCAAACGAAAGCTCTCCGCCTGAGCGAGAGCTCGAGCTCGAGCTCGAACCTATTTCTGCAAGTCTCGCCTAGGTGAGACTGGGTCGCTTGGGCGAGAACGTCAGGTCTCGCCACTGTTCATCCTGCAATAGCCATACAATCATATCCCAAACAACAATACACGTCCATTCAATATTTTAGTAGCACAACAACCACACAATCATGAAAATAGTGGCAAATGTGCAAGAATCAAATTTAAACAAAAGGTCCCTAGCTTCCCTTACTTGGAAAGGGTTAGCCAAACAACTTCGACACTTAAGCGAATGAGTACGAGCACTCCCAGAGTAGATTTAAGATCTGAGAAACCCTAACATATATGAGGCACAATATTATTACACAGAGCCCTAACAGAAAACACGAAAAACTAAACCAGGGATGAAGGATAAGGGTTCGTGAACAACTTACATGAGTAAAAACGAGGCCAAACCAACTCAGATCTGACTAAACTTCAAAACACTAGCAGAGCTCTAAGGATGAAAAAGAGAGTAAGTTGTGAGCTGTTTATGCAAGAATGATCAGAATGGGAGGGGTTTGGCTGCCTTAGGGGCCTTAGCACCCTATGGGCCAGCCCTTAGACCCAACAAATTAAGGGCCAGCCCTTAAAACATTAGGGCAGAAAAACTGGGCCTTACAAAAAACCACTTAAAAAATAACACCTAATATTATAGGAGAAAGTTGTCAAAATTTAGGAGTCAAAAAATCATTTTTCTATTTTTCATACGTTTTAAACGTGAATTAGTGATTTACTAATTTATTTTAAACTTTATTCTTCTATTTTACAAAATTATATATGGTAATGTGAAACGTGTCATGTTGGTCCCCTTATAAGTTCAAAAGTAAAAGTTGGGATTAGTTTGTTGAGGTTTGTTTCGAGTTATAGATTCACAAATAAAATTTGAGAGATTAACTATGAGTTTGAATACATTTAATTCGTGTAGTATGTTTAACTTAAATTGTTTAAAAGTCAATAACAATAAGACAATGTCTCCTGTCTATATTTTAGACAACTTATTTATTTGGGTTTTCTCCTGTTAATTCGAAAATAGTTTATTTATCATTTTTATATATTTTTTATTTCAATTTAAAGTTATTTTTATTTTTAATAAAATTGTATTAAAAAATTAAAATTAAAAATTTATAAAAAATATTACTTTTACTAATTTAATTAAATAAAAATAACATTATTAATAATTTAACAATAAAAAAAATATAAATAAAAGTTGTAAGGTCCACTTACTTTACTATCTTTATTTTAAAGGACTGTCCCAAATAAGTTGGGCCTAGGGCTGGCCCATAAGGAACCAAAGCTCCTAAACCAGCTGAAATACTTTCATTCTTCCCACTTTCAGAAAAATAGCCTCCTTTCTCTTAGAAAAGTAACGTTCCTCTGCTAGGGTTTGGGGTTCATCCAAGTTCAACTGAGTTCAACCCATTTCTTTCACTCACGTAAGTTACTTCCGATGCATATTGTTCTCTTTTAGTTTAATCTTCATGCTTGCCGTTAGGGTTCCTCGTAATAATCTCGTGCTTCCTCTGTATTGAGATTTTCAGCTCTTAGATATGCTCTTGGAGCTGTCTTGCTCATTCGCTTAAGGGTCGGGGTCATTTTGACTAGCTCTTTCCAAGTAAGAGAAGCTAGGGTTTATGTTTTTAAAGTTATTTTGCCGATTTTTGGTCTGTTGTATGGTTGTGATGCTTGAATGAGGTTGTTGGTCGAATAAAAATGTATGGTGTGCAAGTATGTTTGATTGATGTGGTGCTACTCTTTTTCTACACTGCACACTGTTTGTAAAATGAAGATTTCTACTACGTTAACCGTTGGATCGAGCTGAAATTTTAACAGTTGATCCTTAACACATAATTCTTGACTTTGACTGGTCGGATCTTTAATCGGAGCTCTGTAGTGAGAGCAGTTTTTATCGCAAGGTCACTAAATTTGTATTGTTGACAACACTGCACACTTTTCGTAAAATGAAAGTTACTACTTCGTTAACCGTTGGATCGAGCTGATATTGTAACAGCTGATCCGTAACACATAGATTTTGACTTTGACCGGTCCGATCTTGAATCAGAGCTCTGTAGTGAGAGCAGTTTTTATCGCAAGATCGTTGTAGTTTGGTTTTTTCTCTGATCTTGAATGGTTATTACTGGCTTGAATCTAATTGTTATATTAAAAGCATGTGATAAATGATTATGCATGAGTGATGTGATTCATGGATTGTGGATGATGGGTTTGGTATGAACTTGGCATGTGATTTAAATGAGATGGTTGGTATCAAGGAGACATGGTATTGATATAAAATACAAATATATATTCACTGTTTGGGAAGGATGAGTTGGTATGGATTCAACATTTGGTTATGAATGAGAATGGGTTGTAAAGGTTGACATGAGATATTGTGTATGGTAAACATTACTTGATTGATTGAACAGGATTGGTCTGTGGTTAGTGCATAATTCCTTGAAATCTCTGGGTGGGATTTCATGGTCATGCTTCAGTGGTCGGGACGTAATTCCATGGCTCCTTTTAGTGGGTGTCCATGGTGGTGCCCCATCTATATAATTTGGTAAGGATTCAAGGTAAGGATTGCATCCTGACACTCTAAGGAGTCAGTTGTCGTTAACACGATCAAATTAATACTACTTATCTATAACAACTTCAGTATTGTTAAGAAAGTAGTCAACAAAATAGAAAGGGTAAAGTAACCCAAAGTCGTCTCCCAACGAACACGGAATTGATTTTTAACAAATTAGTTCTTATAAAACTATACAAAAGAGTTAGTCAAATAAAATAAAAAATATAGGGGATTAAGATAAACAAAGAAAGAAATAAAATTTAAAAGATAAAAAGAAATAAAAACAATAGTAAAGAAAATAGATTGATTCCATTGTTTTTTCAAAATAGATTCATCATCGGTTATCTAAAGATGATTACAAAATTAATTATTGTTATAGATTTACAAATTAATCAATATAAAGTGTCAATTAATTTGTTGGCGTTCTCACTTTTAACCAAAGTACAATCTCAATTAAAAGTGAGAACTTTTAGATTATCCACAGTAAATTCAACCAAAGTATAGTCTCAATCGAATTTACTATGCCTAATCATGTCTATTCTTTTATCTCCTCACCAAATAAAAAACTTAATTAATCAAAGTAAAGTCTCAATTAATTTTTGTTAGAGTAAATACCTTTAACCAAAGTAAAGTCTCAATTATTGGTAAAAACTCATTTAATCATATGAAAGTTTCTAAACAAAATCAAAGTAAAGTCTCAATTCAATTTAAAAACCCTTGGACTCATATGACCAACATGCATATAGATTTAAAATCATTCCTTCTTACGTGGTTTAAAGATAAAAGACATAGATGAATGAAAACCTCAACAATAATAAAAAGAACAAAGAAATTAATTGATCTAACCTCAGAATCCAATTAAGAAATTACAATGGAATCAACCCAAGAAGTTTAGAACTCCATGAATGCAAAATAAAAATAGAGGAATGGAGAGAGAAAGAGAAAGGAAACGAAATTAGGCCCCCCTAAGGGTTCCAAAACTCCGAAGTCCCGAGCTTGTTTCTTCTGCTTCTCCCTTGGTGTCTTTATATAGGAATTGGACTAGGCTTTTCTGTTGCTAAAATCTCTCAAATATCTTTCAAAATAAATATAAAGATAAATATTTAAAAATATTTGGAGAGATATAGACTATTTGACAAATATAATTGGTTGATAATATCAATATCTAATATAATTAAATTAACTAATTAATTAAAGATATATGATAAATTATCACCAATTAGTATTTGTATTAATTTTCCAAATCAACCCTTTGCAATCTCCTTAAATTATCTTCTAAATAAATGAATATCTTCAAGATATATATTTGTTTGTTGTGGAACTAAAAATATTCAAGAAGATCTTGTCATATCTAAAAAGATTTGGTAGTTATTATCTTTTAATATTTTATGATATAATTAAATAAGATAATTATTTAAAAATATCACATAAAATATCTAAAGATATATTTTTCCCAAATTGTCTTCTATCATAAAGATAAAGAAAACCGCAAGGTCCAATTTTTTTGTTCCTCTCTTCTTGGTTTAGCCAAACTTCTTCACTTTTTCAAGCTTTTCTTGTCGTCTTCATGCAATGCTTGGCTTGGATTTTTGTGATTTTGATAATTTCTTATTATTGGATTTATCTTTAAGGTGTCATGAAGCTTTAATCAATTTATTTCCACACCTCCATGAGCTCAACTTAGCTACAGCTGCACTAACACACCTCAAAATATCTAAAGAACATTTATGCAACTAAAAAGCTATTTTTAACATGTTTTTGTATATGATGCTCAATAAACCCAATTATAGGAAATCCCAATTAAATCAATCTTTAAGCACACAAATTCAATTAAAATACCCAAAATTAAACATTAAATGAGGGCAAAAGTACGCACTCATCATACCCACACACTTATCCTTTTGCACTCTTGGGAAAAATTGAGTAATTTTAAAACTTGTTCTGAGGTATTTTATTTCACATCAACACTGGATCAAAGGAATGAACATCATTGGGGACAAATCAATCTTCTAGAAATCAAATTATCATGTATATACAAATGGAAAGATTCTATTTTTCACACATGAGTTAATCTTTTGAATTCACAAGACAATCAATTATGAAAGAAAGTACTCAAGTTAAATGTGTATTTTCTCACCAAAATTCGCTCAAGTGTTTTGGCTTGTGT
>Ga0214543_1007763_pt1 | contig 18112 bp, 9 predicted proteins | sample CNSS2metaG_FD_160094 | JGI IMG/M metagenome (GOLD analysis project Ga0214543, IMG submission 160094) | Root nodule microbial communities from cowpea collected in UCLA plant growth center, Los Angeles, California, USA - CNSS2 | ecosystem: Host-associated > Plants > Roots > Nodule | place: USA... | reverse complement strand
ATATATATATATATATATGGAAAATATTTTCATTATAAATCGTTAGATATTCAAATGGTGGTGACTTTGAATTCACCTTATCAAGGTGCTACACTGCTACTAATACCTGTTTTCTGGCATCCACAGGTTTAGTAAATATTTTCAAGGCTAAAATTCCTTATTAACCAGTCCTCATTAATAAAAGTAAAAAATCCTTGTAGTGCATGATTGTCACAAATTATACAAAACCAATTTGTTAAAAATGCTTTTTTTTTTTTCTTTTGTGATGTAGGTTGGAATACAATATTTTGAATAATAAAAATATTGTTAATTAAGTGGTTCAATGAATCCAGTAAATATTATCATTTAAAAAGCTTCAATGAATGCAATTAAGTCATAAGTGGTAGAAATTTTCGACTTTTTCATTTTTTATTACATTTTTAGTATTGTTTTTTATGTTGCCTTTAAAATATATTGAGTTTTAATATTTTAAAATATATTAAAAACAGTAATAGATATAAACTCTATAATTATATACCTTTTTGTCTTACTGAAAATCCAGAATTAATTAGTAATTAATACATTTCATTTGCTGATACAGTATGTGCACAGTGTTAGGGAGTATTAAATTAATTAATAATTATTCTAACATAATGATATATTTTGAAAAATAAAAGTAACATTAATTAAAATATTTCAATTACACGATTAAGTCATATATACGTAGAGAGAAATTTAAAAAGAAATACTGAAAGTTAACCTAATGTATTATAATTAATCCATCTTTATGATTTGTCGTTTTCAACGGCAGTTATTACGTGTCAATTACATTAACATTGAATACATCATAATTTGTATATGACCTTGTCCCCTAAATCTATATATATACCCAATTCAAAGCAATTTTACATAGAAATCAATCTTGAAAATAAAAATGGATGTGAGTAATTTAGCATTTTTCATAGCCATAGCTGTTCTATGTCTACCTTGCACAGTGTTCACAGAAGCAAATTTCAAAGTCCCCAGAGAAATAGCCTCAAAGTTCAGTCGTGACCCTCAAATCCTTTCACTGGCATCAACAGATTATGGCCACATAGTTCACGAAACCCCATCACAAGTTTTTGAGCCATCTTCGGTTAGCGATATCTCAAGTTTGATAAAGTTCTCAAACTCTCTTCCCACCCCATTCACCATAGCCACCAGAGGCAAAGCTCACTCCATTCTGGGGCAAGCCCAGGCACGACGAAATGGGGTGGTCTTGAACATGACCAACCTCAAAGGGTCACTGGTTTCGGTTTCAAACTGTAGTGGAAAAAGTTTGAATTGTTATGCTGATGTTGGTGGTGAAGTGTTGTGGATTGATGTGTTGCATGCAACCCTAGAACGTGGACTCACACCTTTATCTTGGACTGATTATCTGTATCTGAGTGTTGGAGGAACTCTCTCAAATGCTGGAATCAGTGGCCAAGCCTTTCGTTTTGGTCCTCAGATCTCTAATGTTCTTCAACTCGATGTTGTCACAGGTATCATCACTTTCTCAAATCTCACCCTGTTTTCGAGTTCAATGCGGTCAAAGTCTTGAAAAGTTAGGTAACTGTTCATCACATTTCAAACTTCTCCTTTAAACATATTCATATTATTTATCACACTCAAATTTGTTCACTTTTTCATTAATATATTTTATGATTAGTCCTTGAATCATGTCACATTCACTTCACGACAAAGAATCATTAAAACTAAAGTTAAATCCTTTTAAATTTCAGTCAATAGAAAGATTAGGTCAGTAAGTTGTCATTTTTTAGGGTTTAAAATGTTTTATTACTCATTTTAATTCTAAGCTGTACAGAATTTATCTTAGTTTTTGTCTTTAAAACTTGTTTATCGTAATCTTCACGTATATGCATATTGATTTTAAACTTTTTAGGGTTAAATATGTTTTTATCCTACAACTTTCAGTGAAAATTAGAATTAGTTCCTTTTCGAAATTTTGACCAAATTTATTCCCCAACTTTAAAATTGTGTAAATTTAGTCATTTTGACCAAATTTTGTTAAGTTTATTTGACGTTTTAATTGCGTTTCATGATAGTTTCGTAGCTAACATTGAAGCAAAAGTGTGTCAAATGGTGTAAACATATCAAATGCTATCATAAAATGCATTTGAAAAGTTAAATAAACTTAACAAAATTTGCTTGAAAAAATTAAATTCATGCAGTTCTAAAGTTGGAAGACTAAATTGGACCAAAGTTTAAAAGAAAAACTAATTCTAATTTTCACTAAAAGTTGAAGGATAAAAACATATTTAACCCAACTTTTTAAGTCTATGTTATATATATATATTTGTAAAAAGTAAAAGATATTAAAACTTATATATATATATATAACACCAAAAATGAATTATTATATAGAATAGCAAAACAATATATTTGTCTATTATTCATCCAAAATATATTTTCTACTTAAACAATTTTTTTATCCCTCATAAACTTTTGGATTTTGATTATGCTCTTCGATAAATTTTATTTTGTCGTTATAAAAATATTATTTTGTTTTGTTCTCCGATATTTATTGGCATGCATTAAGTGATAATTTTCTATTAAGCGATAGTTCAATAGAGTGTAATATATATATCGATTAAAATATTAATTGATTCATTGAATTGGAATTATATTAAATTAATTATAATAAATTCCATTTTTTCATAATGAATACAAGTACAATTTTTTATCCCATTCAAAAATTGAAATTCATCGATACAAATTTGTCACTTATGTTTGAGTATATAGACTAAAATATAAATTGAGTTTAAACATAATAAAGTTAACAATTTGACAAATTTAAAATATGAAAGAAACACTTAAATGTAACTGTCATATGATTTCACCGTATATGTACCAATATTGTTCATGATTAAAAAAATCAAAGGATGTTTGCAACCATATAATACAAAGATTTCACATGTAACATCTTGTCGACCAATCTCTTGTAGTGAGTCAAAATATCAGTTAATTAGAACGCCTACATGCACATTATATATTTAATATATTCATGCATCTCTAAACAATTCAAAATCTCATTTTTCAAAGTCAACACTTGTTCTCTGATAAACCTAAAAGATATACTCCATATTATTTTCCTTTTTTAATTTAAATTAAAACATACATTACCAGGGTAATTGAGTTTTCATATTTATCTACTGGATAAGAATCTGGTTAAATATCAGATAAGTCAAGTAATTGATCTAATATTTATTTTATTTTGTTGAGATTTTTAGGACTTATGAAAATATAAGAGATATGAGAGATATATGTTATAGGAAGGAACATATTTTTGTATTTATTTTATTGATATCCTATATATAGAGCAAAATATAACAAATATCAAATATAAATTATTTAGAATATCTCACTCCTAATCTAAAATAATAATTAATTTCTAAAACCAAAATATATTTCTAAAACTGAAATATTTTTTAAAAATTAATTTAAATAAAAAAAATATTAAGTAATATTCTCTGTATATTTCAACCGTAAAATCGGTCTCCATTTTTTAATCAATTTGGAACCAATTCGCAATGAGTTAATAATGTGTTTTTATTTAGAAAGAAAAACGTTTTCCAATAAAAAAACTTATGTAAAGTATGTATCACTTTACTTCAAATACCTATATGTAAACATGTAAAACACTTAGTATGATTGCACTTTATACCTATGTGTTATTAAACATTTTATTTAGTGTTGTCTTTTAAATGTTAGAAACAAAACATTAATAAAATTTGAATTAATTTTTATATGATACATTTTTATTTAATATGAGACATAAATTCACAGTTAAATTTGTAATATTATTGTACTCTCAATTAGATCTATGAGAAATATATTTGTTTTTTTTTCAGGAAAAGGAGAGCTTGTGAGTTGCTCGAGGGACAAGAACTCGGAGTTATTTTACGGTGTTCTTGGAGGATTAGGTCAATTTGGTGTAATAACAAGAGCAAGAATACCTCTAGGACCTGCACCAACTAGGGCAAGTCTCATTTTCTCCCCTTTCTACATTTTTTTTATGTGCAAAATGTAGAATTACTTGAAACATATATATATATAAAAAGTAAATCATTTAACTGAACATACATATAAAATTATTTATTTACTTTTAACGAGGTATTTTTATGTGGAACATTTTGCAGGTGAAATGGCTCCATCTGCTTTACAACAACTTCAATGCATTTTCTAGGGACCAAGAACATTTAATCTCCTTCAGTGAAAACAAAAACACTACTGCAGCAGATTATGTAGAAGGCATGCTTCTGTTCAATCAGCCACCCCTGGATCTTTCCTTTTATCCAGATTCTGATCATCAGAGAATAACTTCACTCGTAACTCAAAATGGCATAATCTACATCATAGAACTTGTCAAATACTATGACAGCAACTCTCAAGTGGCAAAGGTAGTGAAACAAATGTTGCAAATTTCTCATGTTTTTCTTAGGAACACTGGAACAAACTCATTATTATGTGTCAACTCTATGTTTTACTAAATTAACTATTATGTTTCTTAAATAGGATGTGGCAGATTTGGTGAAAGGGTTAAACTTCGTACCAACATTTATCTTCGAAAAAGATGCATCGTACGAGGAGTTTCTGAACAGAGTTTATGCAGAAGAGTTATTTCTAAGGTCAAAAGGACTTTGGGAAGTTCCTCATCCCTGGTTGAACATCTGGATTCCAAGATCACGAATTTCAGATTTTAACGAAGGTGTCTTCAACAACATTATTCTTAAGCAAAACATTTCTAGCGGAATTTCTCTGATATACCCACTGAACCGAAACAAGTAAGTTCATAAAACTGATTATATATTATTTAGTATAAATCCAACTAAGATGAATTAATTATAATAATAATAATAATAATCAGGTGGGATGATAAGATGTCACCAGTTACACCAGAGGAAGATGTTTTCTACGCTGTAAGTCTTTTGCGTGCTACAAGTTCGATAGATATGGTGAAGAAATATGAGAGTCAGAACCAACAAATATTAGAGTTTTGTAAGGGTGCTGGTATTAAGATCACGGAATATCTCACTGGGAACAAAACACAGAAACAATGGATGGAACACTTTGGCTCAAAATGGAAACTTTTTGCAGATAGAAAAGCTCAATTTGATCCCAAAAGGATATTGTCACCGGGCCAAGGGATTTTCCAATAAACAATGTACAACTAGGGTTTACTTTACCAGGGAATCTCTCCTATGGAACTTTATGAAATTAGTTTTAATATGTATGAGTTCAACTTACGTATGAAGTTGTATTTTTTTTTTTTTTTTTTTGTAATAAATAAGTGTACCAAATAATCTATAAGGTATAATTTAATTTAATTTATGTTTAAATTTAATTCAATTAATAAGGTGTTAGATCCGGGGTCTATATAAATGGTGAGGTGAATAAAAACAAAGGTGAGCTTGCTTGTGGGCTTTTACGTTGGGCTAAAATAGAGGAAACTTAAAGCACGTGTTGAGGGAGGGGGAGTGTGCTTTAGTATTTAAGAGGTGCAAATAAAAAACCTCTCTATTTCTTTCCGATAGGCAATAGTTTTATTCTTATTCTTTGCCTTCAAGCACCACTTATGTGATAAAAATCACACTTGTCAAGTATTGATCAAACCATAAAAATAAGATTATTAACTCTAAAAAAAAAAAAACATGAATGACTATCAAATACAACTTTTATTTTAGTGTTGATTTTTAATATAATAATTAGTATCAAAAGTAAAGGTTTTAAAGAAGTATAATAAATAATTTTGTCTAGTAGCGATAAAAGAAAAAATCACGTGATGTCAGACTTTGTATGGAACCTTGCTTCGTGTTATAAAAGATAAGTAAATCACGAAACTTTCATATCGGTGTTAGTTCTTTCAATATCATGATGTTTTTCTACCTATTAATATATCAAAAACTATAATTGTTACTTAGAATACAATTTTTTTATTTAAGAATATAACACAAATTCAAATATCATAATTCATTTAATTGTAATTTGTCTTACTTATTTTTGTCACGAATAATTGATGTCATTGACCACACTTCTTCCTATATTATGATATTTTTCTACCTATTAATAAAAATAATTCCTAGAATATAGACTCTTTCAAACAAAATTACAACTTTAAGACAACACAATATTTCACTGCTTAATTTATTTTGCGATTCTATTATCATATTAGAATGAATTCAATACCTTTTAGTATCAATTAGGTTTCTTAAACCACGCGATTCTAATTTTTTAACAATTATGCAATTTTAGTTTTTTTATTTATTTTAATTGTGTCAATTTGATCATTTAATTATTATAATTATATAATTTTTGGTTTTCAAACAATACGTAAATTATACATTAATATATATTAGGGAGGAATTAAAAATTCATAATTATAATTATAATATCCGAAAAACAAAGTTGGAACCACCAATATTAAAAAGTCATACACTCACTCAATTGACACTATTGAAAGCACAAGGGGTTAAAAGTGCAATTGATTAAACTTTTTTATTTATTTTTTCTTTAAATAGAGAAACTCCCTACACGACATCGTATCAAAGAATCATCAAAGTCCCTCCCTTCACCGCGGCCATCGATCACCATCGTCTTTTTCTCTAGAGCTGCGTTGCGAAAACGCACCGTTTTGTTAGTGTTTTCGTTCTCTAGAAAACTGCAAAAGTGAAGCAGGGTTTGCAAGCTTGTGTATAAACAACAATGGCGGAGAAACCCCAACCGGTTCGGGTGCTGTACTGTGGGGTGTGCAGTTTGCCTCCTGAATACTGCGAATTTGGATCCGATTTCGAGAAATGCAAACCCTGGTTGATCCAAAACGTCCCTGACCTATACCCTAATCTTCTTAAAGGTACTTTTGCTTTCTTTCTTTCTCAAAAGAAATTCAATATTCCCCAATTTACTCGGTTTTATTTATTTATTTATTTCGATCATTCCGATTTAATTCAAATGCGAATTTTATTATTATTTCGCGCAGAGGCAAATGATAAGGAATCTGATAAAGTTGCTGACAAGCTGCAAAGTACCGGTATATCGTCAGGAACTGGTGATGGAGCTGCTTCCTCGGGTATTTTTCTTTTTAATTTTTGTTTAGTGTGCTTGCGATTGAAGAAGGTTGAAATTCCGTAAATTTTAGAATTTGTATTTTAGTGTGTGACCGTTAATTTAGATGAGTTGTTTGGCTTTCAATGACTTGAGTTTTTTGTTATTCTAGCTTAGTCAATGTGATTCTCTAATGGTGTGTTTTGGTTTTGATGTTTCAGCACCGAAGCAAGAAGAGGTGAAGCGTCTTCCGGGTGGGAAGATAAAGAAGAAGGCATGTTTTGGAATTCTTTAAGCCTGTCTAGTGAATGTACTTGTTGTGTGATGCTAATGTCATAGTTTCATGTCGTTTGGTGTGATTGGAAGTGATTTTGCTTTTTTCAGGAGAAGCAAGAGGTGGTTATTGAAAAGGTTGTACGTAACAAGCGAAAGTGTATCACCACTGTGAAGGGCCTGGAGCTTTTCGGTGAGCTTCTTTCTGTTATTCTCTTGGGCATTATTTGGATGTCTTAAGGACATGTAGAATCTAAGATGGAAGGGGATGAACTTGTCATACCTGTCTGGACGTTTCATGGTGAAATAAGGGGAAATTTTTATTCTACAGGATGGAATTAGATAATATGGATTCCTTCTGTTTCATTTCATCTTAAACAATCCAAAAATTTAAAACTGACATCATTTCATTCATCCCTTTCTATTCAGTATCAATCCAAACATAGACTTAAGGTAATACTACATAGGTGTGCTTTGGTGTTTACCTGTTTTTCTTCTATTGCATTCAGGTGTCAAGCTCAGCGATGCTTCCAAGAAACTCGGGAAAAAGTTTGCTACAGGAGCCTCTGTTGTCAAGGTTTGCTGAAATTTTGTATGATGTTCATAAAATGCATGTTGTGACCCTTTTTCCTGGGATTTTTCTTTTGTTTTCTTCCAAAAAGTTGATTACGAATTTACTTAAGAAAACATTTTTTAACTCAAAAAATAAACTAAGCCAAACCATCGTTGTCAATAGTGCCAAATAGCAGTGTTATTGGGGAATTGTGTCATTGAGCGGTAAAGTGGAGTATTGTTGCAATTTGGAGTAGCTGCTGTTGCAGCAGAAATAGTGGACAAAATCATGGAAAATTGCAGATGGAGCGGCTGCTTGGAGCGGGTCACAAAAAAACTTATTTAAACAATGAAACAGCTGTTTAACCTTTTTTGGGGGTTAATTTGGGATTTATCCCCCTTCTATGAATAAGAACTGAAACCGTTGCTTCTTAGTCATTTAACACTCTGTTATCCATAGTTTTTTTTATGTCCCTTAGACCTGTGGCTAACCGTGATCTTTTCGGCCTTACTTCGTTCTGTCCGTGTTCCTTTATTTAATCTCTCTGAAACATTTATGTCATCTCCTTGTCTTGTGCTATCTTCTAATTGGTTACAATAGTGGCTATCTTGCTACCCTCTATTCTGCTATAGTGTTTTAAGGGACATTTCCTCTGTACTGCTATTTGTGATTGACAACTACGATCCCGATACCTAGTATTGTTGGTTCATATATGGATATAATGTCTTATACTTTTTGTGGATTGATTGCTGTTAGGGACCAACTGAGAAAGAACAAATTGATGTTCAAGGGGATATAGCTTATGATATCGTGGAATTCATTACAGATACATGGCCTGATGTAAGTAATTTTGATCGTTGTTTGTTTGGCATTGTAATTGTGTAATCTAATTTAAACGTATGTATTGCCGACAGTGGTGAAAAGAAACAATTAAAAAGGAAAATTTGAGTTATCAAGTTTCAGAAACATAATTTCCATTATAATCTTCTTCTCTTGTGAGAGACCGATGCATATTTTAATTTGGTTATTAAACTGAGCAAGGAAATTTGTTGTTCAAATCGGCAATCTATCTTTGACACCATCTTATTTGGGACATTTCCTTCATCTATGATACTACAGCTGAATGTAGCCAACATATTTCATGCATGATATGGTTAATATTTTGTTTTCAGTACTGATGGATGAATTTGGTGATGAAAATGGAGTCTGTAAAGATGCATCTGTTTTTATGTGAATGTCGTCGGCTAAGATAGGCTTGCTTCTTATTGAATGAGATGTTGTTAGTGAGACTATGGGTTGAAAGCTGAACCCATTTGTTTGGTAAAAAACATTTACGTTTCATGGAAGGCAAAAATGCCTAAAACGCCTAAAACGGCCCTTACAATGAAAGGAAAAACATACATGCTTTTACTTTTGTGTACATTATGCAACGGAATTCCAAACATACACTATATCTATTTTTGTTGACATCTATCACTGACCCCCATTTGTTTGACAATTTTAAACGATGAGTCTAAATAAACAAAAATTTCAGTAATCTGTAGTTAGCTCAATGAATCCTTTGAAAAGTGTTTCATATGTTTTCTTTGCTATGAATAATTTCAAGATAGTAGGAGACGGGGAGTTAAATGGTTTGAAGAAATCTCGTATGATCGAAAATCTGCCTTCCTTTTGCAGGTTCCAGAAACAGCAATTTTCTTTATAGAGGATGGGAGAAAGGTTCCAGCTGCGTGATTTTGATATCCTGGCATTAAAACTTCGTACTGGTTGCTAGACTCTTCTATATTACTGTAATCCCCCAATGTTCCCTTTTTCCCTTACCATATCCCCCAAAAAAAGAACATAGTTTGGTCTCGATGGACATCAGCATGTGTACTTTTAGTTTAATGTTAATTAATTAGTGATGTGTGTAAAGAGGCAAGAGGAAGGAAAGGTTCCTTTTCATCAATTTTGTATTTTCATTAAGGTTTTAAGCCATATATTTAAGTTGTGGGGATAAGGCTCTGCTTGCATTAATTGCCAGTTGCAGAATCCTTTTACATAAGTTTTTAATAATGCAGGCTATACATTCTGAACATAAAACGGGAATTTAGATAAATTAATCTGTTTCATTTATCATCGGTCTTTCGTGCTGTTCGGAGGATGGGGATAAGGGTGCGTGTGTCCCATTTAAAGTTGAACGCGTCCCTTCTTAGTGAAAGTTTGATTTGTTTGTACAAAAATTAAAGTAAAAGCTGATGTGAGTTTATTTATTTTATTCTTTCTTAAACGTCATTATGAATTCGTTTCTTTAAACACGGTGGTATTACATTATATTTTTCTTTTATGTTTGACAATGATGAAAGCTTTTCTTTTGAGTTTGACAGTGATTTTTAGAATTTAATAGCCATAACTTTTTACATTTGAAGTCTGATTCTTTTAATGAGTTTTCAAGAAGTTATGAATCCCTGCATTTTGCATTTACTCATCTGTGTTCAATGTCTTGTCCTACGCCAGAACGAGTTGTTAGTATATTTAGTTTAATATTAACAAAATTTGCCAACAGAAGGCTATATTGAGTTTTTCTAAATGCGCTTATTTACAATGCTTGAGGTTCGTAACAAAATTCATAAATGGGGAAATGACGTAATACTGTTTATATGAATAGAATTGTTAGTAAAATAAATGGTGCTAAAAGTCTTCTAATACTATATATTCGGTTGAGGTATTAGAGTTAAATGTGAAAGAGCAAATACTATTTAGGCTATGTAATTAAAATGAAATGTTCGATTTTATCGAGGCTGTGGAATTTTAAAGCCCTCCCTCCTTAAACATGTGATAGTGCATATGCAGTATTTAATAATCTGAACGGCAGTACTTAGAGTGTAAAACACTTTTTGACCAACATTCAGCCGATAAACTTGACAATGTGGTAAAGTAAGTCTAAGTGACTATGAAGCCCCGCCAAAGGTTGAAGAAGACTCCTAAGAGACCTATGTCAAACATATATATAGGGAATTCTAATTATGTTACTTTTCTATAATTTTGTTTCCTTTAGTTTTTTCCTTTTAAAGTTTCAATTAGATCGTCTTGGTGAAGAGTATTTAGTCAACAATTTATTTTTTCTTTCCTTAATTCTTATCATTATTATAATTTTCTGGTCGTTTTGGAACCTCGAAGTCATCTGATTAGTACAAGCGATGAGACTAACACCAGATAAATTAATAACCTAGTACACAGCACCCTCTCCAACACTCACCAAGAAACTAACAACAATATCGCTAAAAGAAAAAACCTCAGACTTCATCTTTAAAAATTGTTTCCATTCAAAAGATTATCGCTAGCTGCTTGCTATACACATAGATTAAATTTTTCTTTTCGAATAACAAAACAAAAACAGCAACGGTTTACAAATACAGATTACAAACAACACACCAGGTAGCCAAATTCTCGTGTTCAAACAAGAAACATTCGGAAAAAAGTGATCTTCTCCTTGGAATAATATTGAATCCAAAGAGTTTCTTCTTCTCTTTTCACTTGTTGTTATGAGTTTCGTGTGAGTATATCCCTGCAACGTAGAATAGAGTCAAGCCTCTGCAACCTGAGTTGCTGTCTAAACCTGTTGATGAAATCATCAGCCTTGGCGTCCACCCCTTCCTCTTCTTCCCTTTCCTCCACCGACTCCCCACCGTCCCTCACCTCAGCTTCGGATTCCGATCTGTCAAAGGTCAAGGACTTGAGCCGCTGGAGAAACGAAGGACCACGGCTCAATTGCTGCTGAACCGAGTCACAACTTTCCTTCTCCACTTTACCTAAATCCAGACTAAAACACCTAACACGCTCCAATAAAGATGGAGTTCGTACGAGATTATTCATTCCAGAGTCAGAATTTTGGACCGGGTCGGATCTTTCACTTTCTGTTCTACGAAAACTGAAAGACCTAATCCGGTCTAGCAACGACGAAGACGGAACCCGGTCCAACTGGGGTGAGTTATTATTATTACTTTTAATAACTTCATCCTCTTCTCCGGTCTCAGTCGTATCGAGGGATTTAATTTGAACCGGGCGGGACGAGTGTAGAGTCTGGACAGGCTCCACAACAACGTTGTGATTGTGAGGCGTTAACGTTGGTGTCGTTTCATGATGTTTGTGATAACGGAAGTTGAAGGATGTGAATCTGTTTAACAAAGAGGGAGAACGGATGAGTTGGTGTTGGCGTTGGCGTTTTGCTGTGTTGGTGAAACGAGAGGTGATGGCTATGGTTCCGATGACAAGGTTGATGAAGATGAAGAGATAGGAGGGTGTGAACCAACTTGCCATGACACCATAAACTGAAGAATCTCTTGCTGTTGTTTCACTCATTGTTGGCTCAGATTCTCTTCTGTTTTTAGGTTGATGAGTGTGTTGTTTGGGACTGTGGGAATGAAACGAAGGGTGTGTGGTGTGTTATATAATAGGAAGGGTTAACGTTTGCTTTCATGCATTCGTCAGTTTCTGTTTGGTCTCTTTGTTCAAACGTCAGGTTCTTCATTAGTGCGTGTTGTTGATGTTATTGTCGTTGTTATTTTATTCTTTTCAATTTCAACGCTCTTAACAACCATCACAGTTTTATGTTTACTAGAATGAAAGCATATCCTGTGACCTGTTATTATGCTAATTCAAACTCATTCATTCTTAACAAATGGATAAACATGGTTTCAGAAAAAAAAAAAAAAAAAACATGGAGCTGTGTGCAGAGGTAGTAGGAGAGAAAAAGTATTAATTAATTAAGTGTATTATTACACACGTGTCTGCATATCATTGTATTTTATATTGGTAGGAAGAGTTATTTTTATATTGCTCTTCAACAAATATTTATAGAAAAATATCTCTTAATCTCTTATCTTTTACATTTATATTTTCATCGTTTTTCAGTATTTTTAAATGAAATTATTATTGGTTAAAACTAACCTAGCTAGTATCATACTATAATTTATTTATCATAAATTTAAAATATAGTTTATCTGTTTAAAACATTTATTTGTTAAGAATTTTAGTCACTGATAAGAAGATCTTACAAAATTACTAGCCATATACAGATTAATGTTATTCTATATTGCAAATCTAAATATTAGTGCAAAACATATTTAACTATTATTTCATTTTGTTAGAAAATATTGGTAGAAAATTTAAATCGAACTACTCTTTCATATTTTGTATTTTGTTTAGTTCAAAGTATATGACGCAAAAGTCGGTGCAGTGCATGATATCATACTCATCAGGATTTGTCTTCTTTATTCTTGACCATATTTCAACCACTCTCTTTTCAGTCTTATGCTTCAAACTGCATTAGTTTATTTATTTTTTAATCAATCAAACATCTGAAATCTGAAATCATATATATAACCCTAAGATATATATATATATATATATATATATATATATATATATATATATATATATTATATATATATATATATATGTGTGTATTTTCTAATAATTATATCTTATGACTTCGTAGTTATCCATTAGTATGTTTTGAGGTATGCTGAGTTTGAATATTTTAAATTAACATTGTCATTTTTATTCCTTTCGCAGACAATTCTGACTCATCCATCTTTTGAATAATACTGTTAATTGCTATAATGAGTAATTTGGAATTTGCGTAATGATATGACATTAAAAAATGAATTCAATTACTATGTAGGGATGAGAAATTAACTCATACAAGTTTCTATTTTATAAATCTATATGGCGATGAAATTAATACTTAATAATAAATAATTAAAGTACCTTTTAAGTTTTAAAGTACATAAAAGTTTATAAAAATTGGATTATAAAATATGATTAAAGCAACACTAGCACAAAATCTAAAAAAAATAATAATAATATGATATAGTAACACCCATTCCAAATAAAATAAATCTTGTAAGAGAAGAATACCCTTTGTGTTCTTTTAACTGTGTTTTTAGTTAAAAAAAGATGTTATTATTATAACGTATTAAAACAATATTTGCTTCCCTTTTAAAATAATTATTTCACCATTTTTGTTTTCTGTCTATGTACAAAGCCAAAAAAGTTCAATCTGTGAATTAGCGTTTATATTATACAAACGTGATTTTAAGAAGAATTACTTTTGGAGAACATCTTGAGCACATGGATCCATAGTCGTGGCGGCTATAAAATTTTCTTCTAATTTGTGGAAATTAAGATGTTGAAAACTCTTTCCAAAAGAATTTTACAGAATAATCAACATATGTAGCCAGCCACGTCATGCTTCTTTAAATTATTAATTAGCATGAAATACATGTACAACATGTTATGAATATAAATTCTACCAAGACATCATTTATACTCAAATAAAGTAAATCTAATCAATAATCACGCTAAAAAATTTTAAACAATCACCAATTTTTGTAATTAAACATTGTTACTCACTATAATGGTTAATTTAGTACTAATTTACAACATAAAAAATTATTGTTACTAAAATAATCACTATTATAAATAAAACTTATAATTAGTTATTAAATTGGTTGTTAATTAATTAAAAACTAGTTTATTTGGTTGTCAAAATTTTGATAACTAATGTTTAATGATCAATTTATAAACTATTTTTTTTAATAGTTAAATTTTAAAGACTAATTATAATTTTTTATTTATAATAATAACCATTTTAATAACTAAAAATTTTTTATTTTATAAATTGGTATATAAATTAGTCATAATAATCATTAAATAACTTTTTTTTGTTGTCATGGTTGTTAGTAGAGTATTTTCGTGTATGGACACTTTGATTTTGATTCTATAAAGAGATGTATATTAAATACCGGAGACATTATACACTGATGCTTTTTTTCAGTTTATCAGGTAAATTGTTAATTTTAGATAACATTTAAATATTTTGAGTTTTAAAAAAAAGAAAATTCAGCATAGTACCTATAACAATTATAAATATTATTCTATATACAATAGATATTATAAATAATATGATCTTATTTTATTAGAGTAATTATTTAAGTAAAAATTTTAAATGTGTAAGAATTAAACGTTTCAAGTTGAATATAAATTAATGAGATGAATAATATATAAGAACAAAAATTACAAAACTTTTATTATTTTTAAGATTTTAAATTAAATGTAACGCCATATTTATTTTTTATATATAAATATAAAAATTGATTTATGAGTCAGGACTCATCAGAATCCAAATTTTCGAATACTTGTCTCAAATTTAATCTCGATATTAAATTAAATGTAACGCCATATTTATTTTTTTATATATAAATATAAAAAATGATTTATGAATTATGAGTCATCAGAATCCAAATTTTCGAATTACTTGTCTCAAATTTAATCTCGATATAAAATTAATTTGGAGTAGTGAACTAGAAAAAGGAAAAAAAAAAAAAACTTGTATACAATTAAGCTTTGTTTGGAAGAATCCATAATCAAATGCAATAAAAAATTTAGTATAGTGAAATGGAGTGGCTACTGAACCTTAATACACACCTAACAAGTTTTAAATTGTAAAGAAATAAATAAATTACTATAATTACAATGAGAATTTTAAAAAATATAGGGGTGCAGAAAGAAAATCTGAGGATGCAGAAAGAAATTATCCCCAGATACTGCTAAACTGAAGTAGCCGCATGCAAGGCTAAAGCCCAGATCACTCACCTTCCACATTTGTTTGGGCCTAAAGCAATTCTCATAAACTGAAGTAGCCATATGCATGGCTAAAGCCCAAATCACTCACCTTCCACATTTGTTTCGGCCGAAAACAATTCTCATATTCATTACTTTCATAAGCAATTTAGCGATTGACATTTTACGATAACGTAGAAAAGAAAAACATTGATATGTTGACACTCATTTACACTCAAATAAATAAATATTTTTTACAATATAATATTTTATGAACAGTGATATTAAAGAAATATTTTCCTATAAAACAATCTTACTGTATAGGGAACACACTCACCTTTCATAATATTATTGTTTTTACTTTGTGAAACCATTATTTAAAACAAGGTCATTGGTGTCCTTATTTAAAAATATGTATTATACACAGGGGCAATCTCAGTGTATTAAAAGGGGCCGGCCCCAAATTTTGTTTAAGATATATATATATATATATATATATATATATATATATATATATATATATATATATATATATATATATTGAGTTTAAGTTTGCTTCTAGTATCTGAATTTTCAGAAACTGAAATTTGTCAACATCGAAACTTTAAAATATATTTGTTCATAAATCTTTAAATTGTGTTAAAATGTATTTTATATTATCATTTAAATTGTTCATATTATTTAACATGTTTATGTTGAAATATCAGTTCAAAAACATATTTGATCTATATAAAAAAATATATAATTAGATTAAAAATATACTTAACTTTTGTCTTTATCTTCACATCCTAAATTTATTTGAAGATCCACCATTGGCTTTATACTTTTCAATTGTTTTCTATTTATCTTCTTTTATCACGTCATATATATCTACAAATCTATATTATTTTTCTTCTTTCTCTCTCTGTGTAAATCATTATTTGGGATGTTCATAAATACTTTCCTGTAAAAATATGTTATTTTACTTTGCACTCAAATATAAAGAGAAAATAATGGAAAGTGAGAAGGAAATTGACATTTTCCAAAATTATTTCTCTCCGTAATTAACTAACGTAGGTAATGTAATCATACATTATTCAATTTTTATTTTTATTTATTTTACGCAGAAAATGTAATTTATATCATATATTTTTTAAAATAATATTTTTGTTCTTTTTTTATCCTCACACAAACCATCTTACTTTTCCACATGTTTCAATTTTTTTCAGCATTATTTTTTTTTTCATTTTTCTTCTTCTTTTCAACCCAACATAAGATAAGTGTAGAGTAGAGAAAAGAAAATCCTCATAGCAACTTATAAGTTAAATAAAAGAACTAAAAGATTTGAAAATCTAATTAGATCGAACATGCATTTCATAGAAAGTGAGAATTAAACTTATGTCCCAATGGTCTAAGAGTAATATTATGATTATTTTACCAACTTATTTTTTTTTGGTTACATATTAACATATAAAAACGTTACTTAACTATATATGTAACATAAAATTATATATTTAATGATATATTAGGTCACAGTTCCATTAGTGATCTATTGGTTGAACCAACAATCCAATATTTTAACCGAATTATGACAGTTGCGTTATAATAACATTGATGAGTAATATAAAGAAAACCTTTTAAGTTTTCTTTGTTTATTTTATTAATTATGTGTAAGTACAACCATTTGAGTTGGATATAGATGATTCATTTCCTCTATATTCACACAATTTTTAATATTATTCTAATACCTTCAAAAATTAGAATATGAAAAAGTCTATAAATATATAGAAAATAACTCATTATTATAAATTAAGAGAAAGAATGAGTATCTTCTTATCACCGGGCGCAATAAACTGAATATTGAGCCAAACTTCAACAAACGAATAGAGAAAAATTAATAACTCGTTTTCTTTAATATATTATTTATAACATTTTTTTATCATGGATTAAAATATATTGAAAATCATAACCCAGATTCTTAAATAAGAAATACAACCCAACAAATATACAAGATTTAATATATTTTAAATAATAATAAAAAGTACATCAGAAAAATAAGTTTTATGTATTTGATTTGATTATTCATATTCAAGATATTCATTGGTTGAATTTAAAACATAATTCTATTGAAATATATATATATATATATATATATATATATATATATATATATATATATATATATATAATTCATAAACACGCAACAACAACAAAATACACACGTGTAGAATTAAAAAAAAATTATGCACATGTAAATGTAAGTAAAATTTTTAAAAGTATTGAATTGCTGGGGGGTCAATATATATATATATATATATAGCTTAATATATTTTATGTAGGTTTCTTCGGAATTCAGCTTTGTAGGAAGGAACCACCTCAACAACCGTGGAATGTTCTTCAAAAGTGCTTCTTTCAGCCTTAGCAAAAGTGAAGATCCTAAAGCTATGCATGTGATATAAGAATTGTGTGTTAAAAAGTTCTTGCACATGCTTTCAAAGCATTGGATGAAACTCTTTTATGTTTTTATGTTTGGTCCCTTCTTCCTTTGCTAACTTCCATGGTTGTTACCTTGTATCAAAAGATTAGGTTTTAACTCCCTCAGGCAAAGAAGTATATATATATATATATATATATATATAT
>Ga0214543_1007761_pt1 | contig 18114 bp, 9 predicted proteins | sample CNSS2metaG_FD_160094 | JGI IMG/M metagenome (GOLD analysis project Ga0214543, IMG submission 160094) | Root nodule microbial communities from cowpea collected in UCLA plant growth center, Los Angeles, California, USA - CNSS2 | ecosystem: Host-associated > Plants > Roots > Nodule | place: USA... | reverse complement strand
TTAAATAAATCCTTCATTTATGAAAAAAAAAAAAAAGGTAAGAGATTTCCACAAAAAAAAAAACATTAAATAGATCTCAGAAACTGGGACAAGAGGTTAAAAATGCTGTTATCCTTTAATTTTCTAGTTCACACCTACCTCTTGCAGTTAACACCAGGTTGTTCAAAATAATCTTAATAGTTGCAAAAACCGCCTTCTGGTCCAAAACCATATAGTGCAAAAACATTCAAAGCTACCACTCTTTTTCCTTATCAAGTGAATTAACTATTTTGGAACATCACGGTGCAAGAGAACCAACCATTGGACGGAGAAAAAAGGATAAAAATACCAAACACAAAAAGAAACTCAATGGCACAGCAAATAAACAAAACAAAGCTCAAATCTTTCGGTAAAGCCCGCAATCGCACAGCATTTAAAAGACCCAACAAAAAACCTTGGACAGAGGACCACAAGAAGCCAAATCAAGGTGGGAAACACTGAAAGTTTCAATTTTTACACCAAAAATGGCATCATTATACCTTGAAGCTTCTCTATCTTGCCAATCTCGGGTGGGATTTCACCAGACAAATGATTCACATTCAGGTACAAGTCACTGAGCTCAGTCAAGTTTGCAACTTCCCTTGGAATCTCCCCATACAAAGAATTATAATGCAAGTAGAGTCCTGTCAAGTGCTTAAGTCCACCAATGGCTGGCGAAAGCTTCCCAGAGAGACCTTTCCCCTGCAGAGAGACATTTGCCACCTGACCCTTCTCATTGCAAGCCACTCCCTCAAAGAATCCACCACAGGGGTTGCCATCCATGGTCCATGAGGACAAAAACCTCCCCTCTGGATCCAAACTGGATTTCAGGTCCATCAGAGCCTTAAGCTCGTCATTACCACAAACACGTGTTGGGTTGAAGAGCAAAACCAGGAGGGTGAAGAAGAGTGGAAGGAGATGCACTGAACAAGCCATGTTCAGATGAAAATGGTTACTGATTCAACCAAACTTATTGTTTTCAACTCTATGTTGTTGTTCTGAAAACTATTTTACTAGATTCTGTAACAGCAGTGTTTGTGTCTGGTTTTGTGCGTTTTTCTTTTTCTCTCTACTAAGAGGCCAAAGAGAGAAGTGGTGGTGGAAGTGACAAAAGGTGCAGGGAAGTGGACATGTCAGAAACTGAAAAGGAAACATAAAATAATAAACAGTAACTTCAAACACAGGTGTAAAAATTGAAGAAATTTGAAGACAAATTTGGCCAAACACAGAGGGTGTTAATGTAGCTTATCCTTTACTTAAGCAACATGATTAGTAACTATAACTACAAATCTTGTGAGAATAAAGAAAGGGGTGAAAAGCAGTGGTGCACATTGCATGGAAGTTATGATGCACATGCAGTGTTGACCATTAGATTGGTCGAAGCTTGAAAAGGTGTGTGAGGGTTGTGAAGTTGCATGTTCAAAGTTTGTGTTTGGACGTGACATTTGTTCTCTGATATTACTGCTGTGTATTCATTCCTTGGAACTGAAAAGAGGGATTTTTATTTTTGGGTGGAGAGAAAGTAAGATAGTGTCACAGTGTGGTGCATGCTATCATCATTTTTATTATGATAACTAAAATCAAAAGAGATTCTTCCACCTATCTAAACAAAGCAGAGAGAATGATGTAAATTTAATTAATATTCTTAACTTGGCACTCATAATGAATTTGTCTTATTTTCATTTAAATTTAAATTTTGCTACTGTCTAGTTATTGTGGTTTATCTCACTTTATTTATCTTTATTTTTCTACTTTAGATTTAATTAAAACCTAATTATTTCTTTAATTTCAATATTTTTAATTATCTTTTTTTCAATTTTTTATATTTTCTTAACTAATTTTTTATTAAATAAGTTTTTGTTAATCAAAGTTTTTATCACATGAATTTTATAATTAATTTAAAGTAATACTATAGCAAATATAAAATAATGAACATTTTTTATTGTTTTAATAATGAAACATGTTACATAACCAGATCATTATTTTTTTATATGATTTTTATATCAGTATTTCTATTGTGAGAAAACTATTAACATTAAATAATTATTATTTACCAGAATAACAAATTTATTTATCATTGAATAATATCATTCTATATTAATAGTAAAATTTATGTTTTTTACTAAATTAAAAAAATAAGAAAACAAATTAACAATTACGTTATCTAATTAAAAAAATAAATAGAAGATATAAAAATTTAAAATATTTAATAAACAAAATATTAATAAAAATTTGATTAAAAATAAACTTATAAAAACATTCAAATTTAATTAGATATTTAAATAAAAAATTGGTAATTAATGAATAATTATTTGAATTAAAGAATAAGTAGAAAGAAAATAAGAATAGAAATATTTTATTTATTTTTCTCTAATTTCCTTAAGATTTGCTTAAAATTAAAAGAGATTATTTAGATGGGAAAGTGAAAATAAGAAAATGAAAAGGAAAAGTGTAGTTTACATTAAAAAATAAGGAAAAAAATAGTAAAATGTCAATTTTTATTCACTTTTTTCTTTAATTTATGTATTTCAATTTTCATTTTTTTACCCCCTTCTTTTCACTCTTCAGTCCTAATAAAAACTACAACAATACCTTATTTCACGTACTTTGTTTTTATGTTGAATCCAAAAAATTCATAAATTTTATAAATATGTATGATTTATCTCACTTCATTTAATTTTGTTCCTGACACTCTAACTTTATCATCTCATTATGGGACATACAGCTTGCAGTTGTATCCATGATTTTTTTTTTTTCAACTGCATTTATGAGTACTGTTTTGTCAGTTTAAACCTTATTTAATGCTAAATGCATCCATTTTGATATTTAATTGATTTTTTTATTAATTTCATTATTTCATCGCAAAAAAAAAAAATTAGTACACTTTAAAAACTCAATTTGGTATTTGTTTGGTTTAATTTAAATTCTTGCATGTGTCCCCGTTCAATATTTTTCACAAAAAATATATATATCCATTTCTTATAATCAAGTAATAAAAAATTTAATTAAAAGTAAGATTGTATTCTATCATATGTATTTAAAATTACTTTAGGAATACAAAACTGTTGATTGATATCAAAATTAACTTTTCAAAATTGGTCAAACTAGAATTATTGAGCGAGTTATGTGCTTCTTGCTTAGCTTCAAAGCTTACTTTTTGTTCAAGAAAAAATATTTAAAGCTTTGGAGACGTTTTTATATTATAAATATGTTTTAAGGAGTTTTTTTAAATTAATTTTAGAACAAAATATATATGAAAAAGCAGTTTTATTTTTTAAAAGAACGATATAATTTTAGTTAAAAAATGTTATGGATAAGCTTTTCTAAATATACTATAGATACAAAATGTTTACTAAAGTTTAGGGTATTTAAATGTGTTTTAAAATAATTTAGCTATTGAGAAAATATTGAAGGTTTTTAAAATTTACATTATCAATTTTAATATTTTCTTTGTTATTCTTGACGAGACGGTGCAACGTGCCAATAATATATATATATGATGAAAATCAACGGATACCATTAATTGTGTGGGTCCTACTCTGTAATCGGGTTACGTCTGTCACGTGGAAAGGGTACAGCATGATCCACACGCGCTACGAGCGCGTGGTAGGCCTTCTTGGAGTGGGCATAGATTCCCTCGTTTAATCAGACTTTTCAAATTCAAACTTGGCCACAATCCTGTGCTTCAAGACCCATCGTAAGCTCAAACTCGCTTTCCATGTGATTCGTTCAAAATTCAAGTTAGTCAAAAACAGAACTTTAAAACACAAATAATATTCACATAATTATTCTTAGACAATATTTATCCCACACTTAATAATATATCAATGATGTGTATGAAAAGTTATGATTGAATTGAAATTGAATACTATATTATAACTAATCGTATTTTTGATATAGATTAAACGTGATAGTGTAAATAAATAAATACTTTACATTTACAAGATGATAAAATAAATAAATATGTTTATCGAATTATAATGTGATTTTGCATTACCTATTTCATCAATTTATATATAATTTTGATCTAATTATCAAAGTTACATATTTCATATCTTTACAATTAATTACATTTCTTATATTTAAATTTATCATTTGAGAATTAGAATTAATTTCTATTTTATCTAATTTTATCATGTGGATGAAGAAAAAATGAATGGATTTTAGTTTGAAATAGTTTCAATGGAACAAAAATTAATTACTTTCCAAAATTTGAAACTAAAATAACATAAAAGCAAGAAGATAAAATCATGGTTAAAAACTATAATTCATTTTTAATAATAATATATGAATATGAGAGTTAATAGCTGGAAATTGAGATGAGGTTTATAATATTTTAAAAGCATGAAAGAAAACCTGAAAAGTGCGTTTTCTCAAAGCACTTTTTTTCTCAGCTTTTTTGGGTTCTCCCCATTTGTGCTGTTTCAGAGGTTGCTGACACCCCTTCCCACTTCTTCTTTCTACATTTTCTTCTCTCTCATTCATCTTCACATTACACACAAAAAATATCAATCACAAAATTTTAAGATTTAATTAATCGGATAATACTCACTTTTATTTATATGTATCAGTTTAGTACTCGCTTTTAAAAATATATTAATTGAGTCTTAACTTTTAAAAAAAATATCTCAATTAGGTCCTTTCCACCAACAAATTATTAACATTAATAATGGTATAAATATTTAAAATGACTTACAAAATTAAGTATTAATGTTTATATCAAAATTTAGTAGTAAAAATCATAAATTAAGTTAACGATTTTAGTATTTTTTGTCCAAAAAAATCTGATTAAGACACTTTCTCACAAATTTAGACTAGATTGACACATTTTTAAAAGCGGATACCAAACTGACACATCAAAATAAAAGTGAATATCGTCCGACTAATTAAAAACCAAATTTTAATTAACTTGTAATTTTCTATTACCATCTCTCACCATGTTCTTCAAAATATTGGACTATTGTGATGGAAGATTCCTTTATTTAAATATTTAAACTGTTTCCATTTTGTCCTAATATTAATATAAGTTAAAATATCCATCCACCTTTTGTTTTCTTCCATTGCCCAATAGCCATGGCCTAAAATATTTGACCATACTATACATATCTCTAAGCCAGACAAAAAATAATAGTAAAATGTATTTTCTCACAAAAAAAAAAAAAAAAAAAGAAGATGATTCCATTTCAAAAATTCTTTTTTTTTTTGGGTTAATATGATCTTAATCATGTAAAAGAAGAAGAACAATAATCCAAGTCGTAAGAGAAGAGTAAAAAGTTCATGATGCAACTAACATTAGGTTAAGACAAAGAAGAATATGGAAAGATTGTACCAAAAAAAAAAGAAAAAGTGGTTATGTGTCATTAGCATTAGTTTAATCACAAATTGTGTGATAAATCACTATTAGTGTTGTTGTACCTTTCTACTTTGTCCTTGTGTTGAAGAAGCATAGATTCCTTCACAAAGATTAGGTTTGAAGTATTAGCCTTTTTCGAGATTGGAGCATAGTGTGAATGTGTAGTGAGATAACTATGTTTTAGTGCATTGGTTAACTAAAGATAAAATTAAATTAAAATGTTGGTAATTATTAATTAATTAGTGACCCAAAAAATTAGGGTTTTGGCACAATAGATAAATATTGCATTTTGCTACTTTTGAGGCCTTGGATTTGCTGTAGCTTGGAATCCTAGACTTGCCCTTTCTAAATTAGACTATTAAACAAGAAAAGTAATGGACATTGGTGAAATTTTATGTGTATGAATGAACTTAATGGACTTAGGTGTATTCAAATTATGAGTTTGATTTATAATGAAAAAGTAAAGTATCTAATTATTCATTAAAAAAAATTGCATATGTTTAACAAGTGCATATATGGTGTCATCTATTAGAGTTCACAAAATATGACGACTAAAGACATCGATATAAAATATGTATAGGAATATGATAGTTTTTCAAAATTATACAACATAAAATAAGTAATATAATACATAAAATTAACACGAATCAAATTATTTAATTTAAATAGAACAATGCTACGGGCCAGTATATCATAGTGAAATTTTTTACAATAAAATAATTTTTTTGAACAAACTCTAATAAAATATCTTTCCTAAATCTTTTTTTTTTCTATTCAAAATATTCATACTAAAGCATTTTATAGCAAACATGATTTATGAGTAATATAACATTAATCATTCCAATTCAGTTATAGTTAACAATTTTCTTTCATTAAAATAAATGTCTTGAATAAAGTTATCACTCTAATATTGACGTAAGGTATCATTCGTTTATCATATCAATACGTTTATATCAATACGTTTATGTTAACCAATGAATAAGACACATAGATGCGACAACGTCCCTGTGTTCGCACTTTTTAATATTTATAAAAGTTTGAGTTAAGATCAATAAAAAATATATAAATAATTTTTAAAATAATTGTTAGATATTAATTAGAAAAATAAAATATATACATGAAAGAACATTTAAAATAATTATTAAAGATAAAAAAGGTTTTTAAGATAATGATTAAGAAGAGTTTTTTAAAATAACAGTTAAAGATAAACTATTTATAAAATAATTAATTGTTAAAATAATAATTATAGGTAAAAGTATAAATATGAAATGTAGACACCAAAGATGATCTTCTTTATATATTATTATAGATGTAACAGTCTACTATATTATCTTAGGATATGATTACTAAGAATTTCATCTCTCGATATTAATATAATAATACTAGTGAAAACACATGTACATTGTGTACGTGTATTCACATTTTTTTATTTTTTCATATAAATATGAGTTAAGATCAATAACAAATATATAATTAACTTTTTAAATAATTTTTAAATGTAAAATTAAAAAAATAAAATATGTACACAAAAAAAGTTTTTAAAATAATGATTAAAGATAATTTTTTTAAGAAAATGATTAAAGATAAATTATTTATAAAATAATCAATTTTTAAAATATTAATTATGGAATAACGAAATATTAACATATTTTTATATATTATTATAGATATAATTTTGATTCTGATGTTAAAAGACATTTTGAATATTTAAAAATAAATTTAGAACCAGATTTAAAAAAAATGATATTTAATGTTTTAAAGAGTGAACACAAGATCTTTTTGTTGCTGATAAAAAAAAAATATTTGTGTTTTATTCTTTAAGAGTGAAAGAAGAACCGTGAAATATTAAGAATTTGATAGAAATTCACAAAAACATTTGTTTGGAAGATCGTCCCCGATCGCATCTTCTTATCTTTCACTTATTTTCCATTAATCATTTATTACACATACTATTTTCTTTTTTCTTCCTCAATCGATCAAAAAAACAAAATACATGTTTATAATTACTTGCGAGTTCAAATATTCTTTTCCCCATGGAAGTTATATTTTTATCACTCACTTTCACCACACAATTATACCATTCTAGAATATTCTATTTGCAGAAATCTTATATTATTAACATATTTGACACTGTACGTGAGGATGGAAATTAGATTTTAAAGATGAATTATCGTTTCTTAAACTTTAACCAAAAGGATAATAAAGTGATTCCAAAAGCAATCATCATTCTTCTCAGATACTGACTGAAAATTATTTTAATATATCCAATAATCTTATATTATTTAGAAGTTTATATAAAATAATTTTAATATATATCTTTTTTCTTAATTTTTTTTAGACATCTTTTAAATATAAAAAGTATGAAAAATTTATAGATTTTGAAACAAATCATATCTTTTAAATTTTAATAATGGACTTTAATAATCAATGTTATCTTAACTAAATTGAAGTTAGAACAATAATGATTACCACATATTATATTAAGATCGTTATTATATCATTTATAGTGGATTTTTTTACTTTCACAAACCTCTAAACTAATATTGAACATGTTCATGGAAGATTCCGATAGAATAATACGTATTTTAGTACCTAGTTATGACTAATCGAACTATTTTAAAATAATATCAAAAGAATCATATAGTAATAATCACGTTAAGACGAATAACTTTAAGTCCAAATCTAATAGATTTAATAAGACATCATATATACCTCATTCATATGGTCCCAAATTCGAGAAACCCTATATTAGTTTTTTCATAATCAAAATGCCGTATGTGTGTTTTTCTTACACACTATGAAAAAGAAAAAACTTGAGTGTTTGAAGAAGAACAATTTGAATAGAAGCATAAAATCATTTTGCTCAATTAACCTTAATATCTTGTTTTTGTGGGAAAAATGAAAAAGAAAAAAAAATGAAAAGATTAGTTTCCATAATCTTCTTTCCAACCAGCTTAATAATGATGGAAACAATAATCAGAATTAAAAAACTTGGATGTGACGATTTTAAGGTCATGTGGCTAAAAATTATTAGCCGTTATTCTCTCATCCCTGTTGGGTAGTAATGGAGCAACTGCCAACATAGAAGGGAAGGAACAAACATGGAAATTAATTATCATGCTTTCACATTATTCACTTCTTCTATATAATTTTTTTTCTCTCTATTCATGTGCATAATTATTGAAAGGTAACTTTGCATCACTATAATATAACATGGTGAGTACTCAATTCTCTCGTGGGTGATTGGAGATATTTTATTTGGGTTAAATTTTTAATTTTGACCATCCTTTTAATTTTCGATGTGTAGTTTTATTTTCTAAAGAAATTTGAATTTTGATCAAATTATCAAGTTTTTTTTTTCGATTAATGAAATCTTAGATACGTTGGAAGTTTTACATCGACTAGAGATAAAATAATTTCATAATAAGGTGAGGTATAAATATCACATTACTAACCAATTTTGTGGAGTTGTGTTAGACTTAAAATTCATTTTCTAATGAGATCTAATAACATATTCAAGACACCATAAAAACAACTTAATTAATTAAATAAATAAACAAATGTACCAAAAACTTGGTATGAGATGAAATTATGAGTATCTTCATATATGGAAAACTATGAAGTTTAAAGATAAAAAGGAAAAAGAAAAAATGATGGATGAAAATTAAAAAAGATAACAAAATTGTAATGTATTATTGTATTTTTTATAGAGTTGAGTTAGGTTTAAAGTCCACTATTTAACGATATCTAATAACATATTCAAGGCACCATAAAAATAACTTAATTAAATATGAAAAAAAATTTACCAAAAACTTGGTATGGGATGAAATTATGAGTATTTTCAAATATGGAAAACTACAATAGTTTAAAGATGAAAAAGAAAAAAGAAAAAAAATGATGCATGAAAGTTAAAAGATACCAAAATTATAATATATTTTTTGTATTTTTTTGAAGTGTGAGAAATTGCATGATGATCTAGAATTGTCTTAATTGGAGAAAGTTTCTTGGAAGTTTTCTTTTGTCTAGTATGAGAATTGAAGTGGGTGTGCATGTGTGCTTTGTTTTGTGCATTCCACTTAGAAAAATGGAGTCTTTAGGAATGGGTCAACATCAACAACATCAAGAGCATCTCTTTTTGATAGAATATGCAGAAAGCTTAGGCTGTCTTTCATACATTACACTGCAAGAAAAGGGTGAAAAAGATAAACACAAAACCTAAAATAAAAAAACCAAGATTCCAACCATAAAGTTGGAAATGATGACAATGGACCCAAGTATCCAACTTAAGTAAAAAAATATTAATTAGGTTTCCTTTATCCCTTTCATTAGATTGTTAACTAATTAATAAATACCATGCTAAAAAGAGAGGTTTTTATTATACTCTAGTTTATTATGCAAGCCCATGCTAGATAAACCCATTAAAATAGCTTTAAAGTTTTAAAGAAAGTATCTTTAATTGTATTATCACAACATGAAAATTATAAATAAAAAAGTTTGTATTGATTAGTTTAGAAGGAACTACTCTCAACTTAGGTAAGCATTGTTCAACGAAGAACATGGTGTGTGACGTTAAATGAACTTATTTTAAGGAAATGAGAATTTAATTTGTTAGACTATCACAAGAATTGGTTTAGATATTGTGATAAAATGCAAAAAAAAAAAAAACAAATATATAACAAAGATTAAAATTAATTACAATCTTAATCGTATAATTTTGGATTAAATATGTTTTTGGTCTCTCAAGTTTTAGTGAAATTTGAAATTAGTCCCTCATCGAAATTTTTGACCAATTTAGTCATTCATCTTTAAAAATACGTGAATTTAGTCATTTTAATCAAATTTTATTAAGTTTATTTGAAGTTTCGAACGCGTTTTATGATAATATTTGAGTTAGTATTTAAGCGAAAATGAGTCAAACGATATAAATAATTTAAATACTATCATGAAATGCACTTGAAACGTTAGATAAACTTAACAAAATCTGGTTGAAAGGACTAAATCCATACATTTCTAAAAATGAAAGATTAAATTGGTTAACAGTTTCCAAAATAAACTAATTCCAAATTTTACTGAAACTTAAAAGACAAAAAACTTATTTAACCCTATAATTTTTAATTAATAATCAAAAGTAAAACAGAAATAAGTAAGCCCCTGCAAATACTCGATCTTACGTGGGATAATTTATACGTTCCCTCCTTTATTTTTTGTCTAAAAACTAGTTTTCGAAAAAATAATTTTCGAAGTATGAAGTATGAAAAGGTGCAAAGAGAAACAGAACGAAAAAGGGTGAAATATCATAATCAGTTCCATAAAGAGAGGCCAGCATTATTTCTACACGGCCCAAGTTCCATAACGGAGTTTCTTACTTGAATTACTATTGTCCCTTTATTTCTACTTAAAATCTCCATATGTTTAATGAAAATATCTTTAAAGAAAAAAGTTTTTACTCTGTTTTTCCTTTACAAAAAAACAATACAGCAGAAATAAATTTTTGATGTATTAATTTTTCAAAAACAAATTAACATAATGGACAATATTAACATTAGAAAATAAGTTTCCGTTGTGTTATGTTAACTTTTTTGAAAAGAAAAATTAACGGTTCTGTTTGTGTTAAACTAATTCTTTTTCTAAAATATAATTTTTAAAAAATTAATACATCAAAAATTTGTTTATATAGTGTTATTTTTAACGAAAAGAAAAGGTATTGAAAACTTGCTTATGATGTATTGATTATTTTAAAAGAAATATAACATGTGGATAACTTGTTTTTATTGTTTTTTATTTAAATTGATACAAGGAAAAATAAATTTCTGTCTTTTTTTTTTTCAAAAGAATAAGTTACTTATTCAGTAAAAACATGTTTATGTCGGAAGTATTTTCAATTAAATACAAAAAGTTTGACTTTTCACTTTGAATGGGAGTTTAAATAGTAACCTGGGGGTGTCAATGACAGGGATCATTTTTTAGGTGCTGTGCTTTGCTCTAGAGTGGACTTTTAGACTGGGCTGCATGGCCTTAATTTTTTTTTATAATTGCACCTTTATACATATATATATATATATATATATATATATATATATATATATATATATATATATATATATGTATGTATGTATTCTGAAATACACAATCTAAAATATATTTATATTCTGTATTATATAACTCAGAATTATTTTTTATTTTGTATTTTAACATGTACAATCTAAAATATAAAAAATTATATTCAAAATTCTAAAATTTGGAATATAAAAATTTATGGGGGTGTAGGTCGAAATCATTGAGGAGAAGGATGAAATGGCCTTCAAAAAATTATTTCAAAGCAAGAAAAAACTCAATAATAAATTAATAATTTGAACCGAGACAAAAGGCAATAAAAAATAGTTTCTCTAAATTGAGTTTGTATGATTAATTTTTGCTCACTAAAACAATAAATAAACTCATGGGTTTGAACTTTGCATGTCTTGGATGCACTAAAGCATGTTGTTTAAATTTTGGTTTTTAGGAAAAAAATGTTTTTTAATAAAACAATCACTTATCATGTTTGGATAAATATATTTAAAAAAGAGTTTTCTGTTTTTTCAGAAGCATTTATCTCTCACAAAAATGTTTTTTAATAAATAACCACTTAACATGTTTGAATAAACTTGTTTAAAAAAAAACAGAAAGATAAAAATACAGTTCTGTTTCTTTTTAAAATAGTTATTCCTCATAAAAATAAATATATACGTCATAAAAGAGAGAGAAATAAGTTGTGACACCAAAATAACAAATAACAATTTTTACTTAGAATCACTTAAAAATAAGTTACTTTTTTAACAATCATTTTTTAACAAAATCAACTTCATTGATTGTGCGCCAACCATGATTTTGCTTCCTAATACATGAAAAATCACCTATGTCATTTCTTATGATTAGCTTTCACAGATTCTTGAGAGTATATACTAGCTGAAACTCTACATGTTTCTGCAACCAGTTATTGCTACAAAACTGCAGTATTTTACTGTGAACTTAACTTATCCTGAAGTTAATGATTTTTACCATACAATTTCCTTGTATAATTTTTTTTTTTTGCGATTATTTTTTTCTGTCAAATGATGTCTGTATCAGAATTAACTGAGTCTGAGATACACATGATTGATCTACAACCAGAGAACCTCATTGCCATGCCCCATTTGAAACAGCTCAAGCACTATGAATTATAAGTTTGAAATTAAGACTTTGCTTCTACGTAGTGTTTTTGTGGAATGATTTAACTTAATCAGAGACAGAAAAACTGGGAGAAATTGAATTTTGTGAAGTTGAGATTGAGGGCAGGCTCTACAAATGAAGAGTGAGTTGAGTTCCAAGGAACAAAGATAGATTTGGCTTAAAATATCTCATTGATATGTATTGTACATTAAGATTGGAGAAAAACATGAAGAAGATGAATGGTTTAGAGAGTTGGAGCTCTTTCAGCATTTCCAGCAATGACTGTGAGCAAGTTGTTGCCAAAAGGGTCACTGAGATGCTTTGCAAGGTTCTCAACAGGACCTTCTCCAGTCACATAGGCTTGGAAGTAGAAACCAAGCATGGCAAACATAGCAAGTCTACCATTCTTGATTTCCTTCACCTTTAGCAGTGCAGCTTGATCTGGATCATTTGCAAGCCCCAATGGGTCAAATGGACCACCTGGATGAAGTTTGTCTTCGAAATTCTGCTCAAAATATGTCACAATTTGGTAAGTCAAATGATTAATCATATCTTTGAAAGAGTGTTCATGCTCCACAAAGTTCATTATGTGGAGAAAAAGTTATGGGAACGGATTCAGTGACTTCTTCTCAAGAAAAGTCACGTAATTTTAGTTGATTTTCATGTGTTAACATTGAACAAAGTTAACTAAAGTTACGTGACTTTTACCAAAGTTACTGAATCCGTTTTCAATGCAGTTTGTTTCCTATGATCATAGAAGACATTCATCTAACTGTGAAAATATGTAACTTGGTGTTGGGATGAGAATGTTATAGTAAACTTTACTTCAAACTTGCTTATGAGACAAAGGTTCTAAACATAACTCTTTCAAATTCAATATCAGATGAAATCAATATCAGTGAAAATAGAAAGTTTGCAAAAGTATATACAAGCTCACACTAGAAGTTTTGTTACAAGTTTCTGAACATGCATTGCTAATTTTCAAACAGTTCACAAAAATAACAGTAATAAGATTGTTCGGTTGAATAAAAAGTAGCCTTGTTGTTGTAATAATCCTGATGCTACAACAGAGATTAAGAAAAAATGCAATGAGAACTGCTGCAGAAAATGTTGTGATTGAGAAATTTACATACCAGGCCATTGATAATTCTGTAGTACTCTGCACCTCCCACAAGAACTATCTCAGCAATGACAGCCACAATAAGATTGATGGGAATGGGTTTCCCAAAGTAGTTCAACGTACCCCCATCAAGAAGCAGAGCTCCTGTCTGCACAATTCCATAAAGAAAATTGATTTGGCTTAGTGTAAGCAATATGTAATCACAAAAAGATTGGTATGAGCTAAATTGAAAGGTTGAGATTAACTCTATTGAGTAAAAAGTACATTATTAGCACAATTATCAGGATTTATTCAAGACATGGGTTAAAAATGAGCACTAAAATTGAATAAGAGATGGATAAAATACAAGTGAAAGAAACATTCTTCCAAGTTCAAGTCTATGTTGAATTTACACCATAATTGTCATTTACAGTATATAATTAGGAACAAACATCTCCTTACAAACTAATTTTATAAGTTTGAATTAGGCTTAAAGTCCTGTTTAAATGAAATTATAGTTTCAAAATTTGGTTTGAACTTGTAAGATCTATTTAGTCTTGTCAGAAAAAAACAATGTATTACTAAACTTGGCATAGTGAGAGTTGCTAAAGAGAATGCAAACCTTGAACCAAACAGCCTCAGGACCACAGTTTGCTCCATATTTGTTGAAGGCCTCAGGAATGATGAATCCAGCTGCACCAAGCATTGCCCATCTGGCGTGAATCAACTCAAATGCCTGATATCTGCATCAGACCACAAACCAACCTCCCCAACATTACAACACAAGAAATGTAACACAACACATAAACAGACATCTAAATTGTGAGTGTTAGGCATACTTGGCAAAGTCCTCTGGCTTCTTGCTGAGACCAAAAGGATCATAACCATAACTGCATAGACACACATTACAGAATTAAAATAAAAATCTTCACAAACATTGTATGTTCAATGTCTGGTGGTATATCAATGTGAATTAAAGTGGACTAGAGGGAGGAGAAGCCACATACTCTCCGGGGACTTCTCCAGTCAAGTACTCTGGGATCTCAGATCGGTCCAAGAGACCCTCTGGCAAGAAGATCCTTCTGTCAGGACCTGCAAACAAATGGGACAGCAAAAATTTATTTAACTGTGTTCAAATTACACTGTAGAGTAACTAAGAAGGCTGTGATATGGATGTGAAGCATCAGAAGCAACATAACTGAGATGAAGCACACATAACTCGAGGACTTACCATACCACTTGGCAAGCTCATCATTGGCAGGGGCAACAGCAGCAGCTTTTTTAGGTGGTGCTGCCTTCTTTTTGGAGAAAAGAGCCACAGTCTTGAAGGAGGCAGGGCTAGAGGGAGATGGAGCAGGCCTTGTGGCACCACTGAGGTTGATCGGGTTTCCAAGCATTTCTGACATGCCAAGGGATGCAGCAGCAGTGGAAGCTGCAAGGGAAGCCATGCTTTGGAAGCCTCAAAAACTCAGGTGAATGTGTCACAAGGAGGAGGGCAAAGGATGAAGGGTTAAGCGAATGCTGATGCAGATACTATATGCATGGACTGGTGGATGTAAACGTGCCACGTCAGATTCATCAACATGGACTTTGATTGGCCTAGACGTGAGATTTGCAATCCAATGCAAGGATTTGATTGGCTAAACCCTGATGTGTGAAGGATGATGGTATCTCCTGAGCTGGAAGATTGCTTGGTTCTTGATAACATGTTTTATCCTCTAACATCTTGGACCTTTTTCCATCAACCATTTACATTCTGTATACCCACACAGGCAAGGTTTTTAGGTTTTTTGTAATTATCTTCAGACTCAGCAGAAATAAGGGCTACCACACAATTGAAGTTACACTCACATGAGTAAACAGTAAGAGTGAAAGAATTTGTTTTCTTTTGGGTCCATTCTGTGGGCGGTCTTGTATTTTGAAAGAAAATCTCACCAAGTCTCGTGTGTGGACCACCAGATTTCACAAAAACAACATTGTGAGTGCTTCCAAGTTTATATCCCACAAAACAGCTTGTGGCTGTTCTTCTACGCAAGAGTTCACTTACTGATTTGCTATTTACGAAAATACTTGCAAGTATTTCAGTGTTTGTTAAAGAACGACCCACCCCTAAAAATCGATGAATCGATGTATCAGATTTGAAACCCCTGTCCGAATTTGATATTAGAAGGTTCATCCAATAGTATGAGATTCTGTTATCAATTTAGACCAAGAAGACAAATAGGTTACAAAGTCACTATTAAAACTAGTAATCATTAATTAAGTTGCATAGACTAAAATTTGTTAAAAGTTCATAACCTGTAAATTTCAGATTAAAAAAATTATTAAATGAACCATACTACACACATCACACCAAATCACTAATTCACTCAAAATAACCGGTCTAGTTAGAGGTTCCATAGCATTTCCTCCAACAACCAGTTCGGACCAGCTATATACCGGTTTTGATGACACTGGTTAATATCTCGGGTGCTGGAAATTGACCAAAACCTGTAAAAATTAGCTTATAAGGCCACACTAATGCTCTGGTTACTTCACAATATTCTGGCATTCAATTTCATACCCCAGTTAAACATTGGCAGAATTCAATAATAGCCCCGCTAAGTATTCATATGAAAATTTAGTATCTCGTGTACTTCTACGAGTTTGAATATGCAGAGTTTGCCATGAATTAACATATAGAATTGAATATACTAGTAGAGAGTTTTTTCTTTATACTTTATACAAATGTACTTCAATGGCTTCTTCCATTATCTTCTCCACTTGTCAAATTCTTTTGATGTTGCCTTGATAAGCTTTTTAGTATTGATGACAAGGTCGTCCACAAGTGCAGAAATATCATCCCTGAAAATAACACGAAATATCCAAATGGCGTTAAAAATGAGATGAATTTTGAAAAGCAGCCAGAAGTCACGGAACAGTATCAGATGGGATAAAAATCTTTCATGCAATAAGATCTTTGAAGTTATGTTATGGTATATCTGAATAATAGTGAATAGAGCTCATTATAACCACATAATTTGACGATGTCATCTTTCATAAAAGTCGTGGAGTGCCATCATGTATATCAAACAAGATATTTTTTGAAGAAGCATTAGTCAAATCATGTGAAGCGACAAGCCTTAAGAATTAATACTACTTGAACAGCAAGGCTGCAAGATTTTCGTACTACTAAATTTTTTTGTTAAAAGTGGCAGCAAAATCTTAAGAGTTTTATTTCAGGTTCTGGTGTTTTTTATTGGAGCAATCAATAGGCCTGAATGTGCTAAGTTGCTAACATTTTTTAGTATTCTAAGCACCTATCTATCAATTTCTGTATCGCGTTTTATTTTGAAACCAGATCAAATCATCAAGTCCACGGATTTTCTCAACGCCACATCTAAACACCGATCTTCTTACAAAATTAGTAGTCTCAAATTTAATAAATATATAAATCTAAAAATTCATTGAGCAGCTAATTGACCGAACAAAAATTTACGAAAATTTTAGGATAAGTAAAAATAAGAACTTTATTTGCATTCTACGCCAAAGTCTTCACATTTTTTTCTGACATTATTTATTCATATTTGCAAAATTAATTTTTGAAAAAATATCAAATACAGGAATTTTATCTCTTTTGGCAATTAAAAGTATTGGCAAAGAAAATAGAAAGGATTTTCACCAATTATTAGTAAACTAATAGGATGAAATAATTAAAAAGGGTTCAGACAGAATGATAATATGTACACCAAAAAACCAAAAAATACGGATAGTTAGATGATTTACTTACTCAGATATGCTTCTAGCTCCACGAAAAGGATTTCCAACATTAGAGTACTTCTTGTTTTCATCTTGTGCAATTCCTTTCCCCACACCATAGCCAAACCCTAAACCAACACCACATCCAGCACCAAATCCAACACCAACCTGTAAACCAGGAATTCCAGGGCCAAAACCCACTCCTGAAATCAAACAAATGTTGTGTAAGATTCTATGAAGCATAAAACATTACAGGAAATATGTTCAAACTTAATGATTAAAACAAGAACAAATCAGTAAGCAACAGAAAGAAACTATATCTCCTCACTGCAATAGGGCAAGGAATAGTCCTAATTATTAATAGCCCCATCCGAAGAGGCAAGTACAAGCCTAAAGCCATGCACAAAAGAATCTACAGCAATGTTGAAACAAAAAGATGAAAAGTAGCAGACTACCTCTTACTATTATGCCATTTTAGATTTATAGGAATATTTTCAGTTTTTCACCAATTCCACCGAGGAATAAAAAACCATTGGTCAAAAGTTAACAAAGATTTGTCAGAAGGCATAACTAAGGATGTCAACAAAGTGTATGGGTTATACCATAATGATCAAACCAACTACCGAGCACAAAAATTTAACTGTAATTTACCAATGACTTGCACTGCCTTAATGGGCATCTCTTCCAGTACCCCATAAACATCGATTCGCCCCCCCCC
>Ga0214543_1007757_pt1 | contig 18122 bp, 9 predicted proteins | sample CNSS2metaG_FD_160094 | JGI IMG/M metagenome (GOLD analysis project Ga0214543, IMG submission 160094) | Root nodule microbial communities from cowpea collected in UCLA plant growth center, Los Angeles, California, USA - CNSS2 | ecosystem: Host-associated > Plants > Roots > Nodule | place: USA... | reverse complement strand
TCACTTACAAACCTTTTTCAGTTCTTCATTCTACAACACTGCAATGGCCGCTTCCACCATGGCTCTCTCTTCACCGTCATTGGCTGGTCAAGCCATCAAGCTCTCCCCTTCCACCCCGGAGCTCTCCGGTGGAAGGATTTCCATGAGGAAGACGGCCTCCAAGTCGGTTTCTTCCGGAAGCCCATGGTACGGCCCAGACCGTGTCAAGTACTTGGGCCCATTCTCCGGCGAGGCCCCTTCGTACCTGACGGGGGAATTCCCAGGTGACTATGGATGGGACACCGCTGGACTTTCTGCTGACCCGGAGACTTTCGCCAAAAACCGTGAACTGGAAGTGATCCATTCTCGATGGGCGATGTTGGGGGCATTGGGGTGTGTGTTCCCTGAACTGTTGGCCCGGAACGGTGTAAAGTTCGGGGAGGCGGTGTGGTTCAAGGCTGGATCTCAGATATTCAGTGAGGGTGGGCTTGACTACTTGGGCAACCCAAGCTTGATCCATGCACAGAGCATCCTTGCCATCTGGGCCACACAGGTCATCTTGATGGGTGCAGTGGAGGGTTACCGCATTGCCGGTGGGCCTTTGGGTGAGGTCACTGACCCAATCTACCCGGGTGGGAGCTTCGACCCATTGGGCCTTGCTGAAGACCCAGAGGCTTTTGCTGAGTTGAAGGTGAAAGAGTTGAAAAATGGGAGATTGGCCATGTTCTCCATGTTTGGTTTCTTCGTTCAAGCCATTGTCACTGGCAAGGGTCCTTTGGAGAACCTCGCCGATCACCTTGCCGACCCAGTGAACAACAACGCTTGGGCCTACGCCACCAACTTTGTCCCCGGAAAGTGAAAAAAAAAATGACATGAGAGCGATAATTTCATTGTTATTTGGTGAAAAACATTGGATACATTTGAAACAATGTGAATTATACATCGTGTTCGTGTAGTTTTATCATATTGTTTATGCACTTTATTGATCACACATGATGCATCATTATATCAATTAAGAGTATTAATTGAATTAATAACGTATGATGTTCTACATCCACCATATAGAAGGTGAAATGGTAATAATGAATTTGAAATCTTAGTTTACAAGTTATGGATTTATTATATTATTTGATATTGCCATTTTAAAATATATAAATATGAAGCTAATTACCGATAAAATCATTCCAACATCACCACAACAAATATAAGAACACAATTTTAAAAGAATTTAAACATATATTGTGGTTTGTGGTTTGTGATTTGGATCAATAAAACATTTTTCTCTTGTCAAATAAAATGTTAATCATTTTATTCTATCTTCTCTTATTCTTCTCTTTAATGAATACTCATTTGAACAATTTTATAATTGTGAATACTCAATTTCACTCAGATAAATAAATTTATTTTTGATAGAGTTTTCCTCGTTGTGCGAGCAATCCTCTCATGGGCGAGTGAGTTTTCCAACTTTAAGTCACTTTGTAAAATTTTGAATTTTCACTTCGTTAAACGTCGGATCGAGCTAAAATTTTTACAGCAAATCCTAGACATATGATGCTTTGTTTTGACCGGTGTGATCTTTGATTGAAAGTCTATAATGGGAGCAATTTTTCTTGTAAGGTTCCCATAGATTAGGTTGTTTACAACTTTTACCTTTGTCACTTGTTTAGTGCATAAATTTTTCTATAGGTACCCAATTTGATCAATTATCTTTCAATTGAATGTAAAAACATAACTTTTGGAGCTTTGTGCAAGTTGTAGTTTTATTTTTAAATTCCCCAACCAATTTGCATATATGTTGTTAAGTTATTGTGTAAATTACTTGGGGTTATGTGAATGTGCGGGGATGATATGAACTTTTGGAATATAATGATGTATAAAACCGTGATGATGATGACCTTGCTAATGGATAAGTGTGTTGTACATTGAGGATATAATGTATGAGACTTGTTTAATTGTAAATTGAGAAAGTTCAATGGATTTCTAAGAAAAAAAATCCTTTTAAAGTATGTGTGTATTTGGTATGCATTGATGTAGGAACTCAGAATTTGGAAGTTTATCCTGACACCCTACTAATCATTCAAACTCGTGTAGAGGAGAATGAATTAGGAGTAGAGAGTAGCAGGAGGTCCTAATTAGAAAAATCATTTGTAGTTCTAGGAACCTATATAGGATTAACCTTGTGGGTGGAGGTTATCCATCACAAGTGCCAAAACTTTCAAGTAGTTCTTCCTCAATGTTGGTTATCCGGATAACTAAGCCTAATGGATCTTTTACGATGTGGCTTGTTGCTTATAATGATGTGAATTACTTAGCTCCCTAATATGATTTAATTTATGATTAATGAAACATTTGTTTTTATATTAACTTACCCTCTTGTGTGTGTGTCTGTGTGTTTTTTTTGCTTGTGTTGTTGTTCTTTTGCAAGATTGTCAATATTTGGTGTGAGCAGATGAAGATTTAGATGTTGACTCCCCTAGAGACGGTGATGACAGTGCAACTGTTTAATTCTTTAAATTTGTTTTCATTATTACGTTCTATCTTTTTGAACAACTTTTGTAAGGTTTACCTTTTACCATATATGATTAGAGTTTTATATTGTGGCAGTATACCAGTTATGTATTTATTTTTTAGATAATTGTATTAAGAATTTCTAGTGTATGGTTATTTGCTTGAAGCATTAAACCTTTGATATTTCTCTTTAGTATAATTACTCTATTAAATGTGATGTTACAATCCTGACACGTGACACGATGTATACTGACTTAATATATTGACATTTTTTTAAATAAAATTAAAGAAATTAAAAATAAAGAAAAAAAATTCACAAAATGACACATGACGATTATTGTTCACCATACGTTAATCATTTAAACAGTTTAAAAAAATAATCAAATTGAACAAAATTAATTAATATTATGATCAAATTAAAAATAAAAAATATTATAATCAAATTAAGAAAACTGAACCAAAATTAATATCAAATTAGTATTTAACCTTAATTTTAATTTGTAAAATACAGTATCAGATCCTTTGTTGGGATAAAATAAGAAGCAAATGTATGAAAGTTGGCTATTTGATAAAATCAAAAAGCAAGATTGTACAAAAACCAGAACCAAATAAGAGTAGTAAAACGGATAAGTCTATCCTATTTAAATATTTTAATCTTTTTCGTCATTTTTCCTCAAAAATGAAACAGGACGGACAAATCCCCTATAAGACTGCTTACCCTGCCAATTTTCTTTTTAATTTTTTAAATTAATATTAAAATTTGCTTATACATATTTAAAACATATTCAGTTATATAAATATCTTTTAAATTTTTTATTATTTAACTAAATTTTAATCAAATAAAATAAAGTAATTATTATATTTACATGTTAAATTATTTTATGATAAATAGCAATTAAAATTTAATTTATAAGAATAAAAATAATTTAAGTTGGACACTAATATATATGTATATCCTTAAAATAATATAATATAAAAAAAATTAATTTATTCTATATTTTAATTTTAATTTTAAAAAAAAATGGATTAGTCGACAAATCAACCACTAGTTTGAATCGATAATCTATCATTTTCTACATTTTCTGACAATTCATTCAAACAATCTAAAATTAAAAGTAACTTGCTCGTTTCAATATCTGAAGATACCCCACCCACCATTCATCTATAATTTGGTTGAAGAATGGTTGTGTTATGGTTCAATGAGGACATCCACACACCGCACTTGGTCGTGTTGTAATTCCAAGCTTTTCACATTTCTTTTTCAAGTTTGCATGGATGTTTTAATTTCAGTAAATAGCAGTCTAAACACATAGCTTTATAAAATAAGAACAAAATTTTAACTTCGTTGCATACTCAGTTCAAACACTACAAAAGTGACAAGGTGAACAAAAAAACCATCCTCAGACTTGTCCTTCCACATTCACTCCTGTTATCAGACTTCATTTGCATCAAACTGCACAAAAAATTGAGTTCATACTAATGACAACAATGACAATTCAACCACAAAATGGCCATTGTTGTGAGAAACAATGTCAGGGTAAGACAAAAACAAAAGGCTTCAAATCAGACAATAAAACATCTTGGTAGGTATATATTCTCACAAGTATGTGATTGGCATCCAAAAATTTCAATCAGCTTCTTCACCACTGTTCTGAGACTCAATTTGAGCAACTTCGTCCAGGGCCAGTCCTGAATTGCTGTGGAGTAATATTTCTGATGAACACTTATATGTTGTCCATATAATTTAAAGAGGACCTTGCATTGGCATAATATGAACCATTGATTTCCATGAAATCTCCGTGACTCCATTGAGATTAGATTACACTTACTTTAGATTCCAACATTCATCCCAAAATTAGCCTAGCCCATCCACAACTTTAGCACTTTATCCTTACCACCAGAGGCTACCTTCTCTCCGTCGGGAGACCAATCAACAGAAAAAACCTTTACCGCAAGAAAATAAACTTAGGTCGTCAGCAACTAGAACGAAAAAGTAATTAGAAAATTAATACCAAAAGTTTTGGCATGTGAAAATACTTCATCAGAATGGCCTGGAAGATCTTGCTTCAACTTACGAGTCCGAATATCCCAAACCTGGAAAACCAAACATGGTCAAGGTTCCACTTTTGAAAATGAAAATTTAAACATTCTGATTTACGAATCAAATTAAAAATTCGTGATACAAAATCCTTTATTAATAGAAACAGAAAACCATGCTTACCTTAAGTGTTGAATCTCTGCTGCCACTTAAAAGAAGTCTACTGTCTGCAGACCAGCTGTACAATAAAAGCCGATACAAACTTGGTTAGGGTTCTAAATGGAATATCTTAGGCTTCAAGAAGAAATCACTTAATTGTACCTGATCTGGTAAACAGGCCCGACATGGCCCCGAAAGGCAGCAACAAATTTCCCTGTGGTGCCATTCCATAACTTCACAGATTTATCAAAAGAAGCACTTGCCACCCATAGCCCATCAGGTGAAAAATAGACATGGTTCACAAGCTGTCAAGCAAGCAAGCTTAATCATTAAACCTAAAAGATGTTACGTGTATAACAATACAATCAATTTCAACCGGCAACTAAGAACAAGAAATGGACATCAGCAAATATTTAACATAATTTGGAGACATAGCAGTCCGCAGGACAACCTGCTGACTAGAGTTTAGACCTGACACATTGGCCAAGAAAAGGATATCAGATTTATTAGAACCTTTTTTTCAAATTTTAGATTACAAAGATACAGTCATATATCAAAATATTCTTTCAAAAGGCCTTAGGTACTCAATAACGCTTATATAAACCAAAGTCGCATTGCACTTTGATGATTGTTTTGGTTTATTCTGATTCCCATAATTTGAATGTTTTAGAAAAATAAAGAGTTGTACCTGCTGATGACCTGTCATGCGAGTTTTGGGGTGCTTGCTGACGAAAGGTTCCCAAAGGAACATAGTAAAATCATCAGATCCAGAGACCAATCTCTCAGGGGCATTGCCTCTCATTGCTTGATACCTTTCCAGAGCAACCTATATTCATCAGTGGCATAAGCTGGTATTAGTAAATTAGAAAAATGTACAACAGAGATGGAAGAAGTTCCGAGAGGAAGGAAACTATAATAGTTAAAACCTGAGAAATGTGACGCAAAGATAAATTTAACATTTAATAGATTGAAAGCGTCAACTACTCTAATAATATCTATGAATGCAAAATGGATAACTAAAAGAAAAGAATGGAAATATTAATTATTTCAACCCAAAGTTTCAAAAACTGAACTAACAGAAATGAGAAAAATGTAAATATGAAAAACAATAAATCTTTCTAAACTAAGAACACAAATCACCTTATGGACGGCACAAAGCAGAACACAAGAGCTTTAAACTCTAAAGCATACAAAATTACAAACTTCGACAAACATTAAGCTGGTCACTAAAATAGTCTTAATTATTAAGAATAATGTCCAAGTTCAAGTAACATTTTAATAACAACAATCAAGCCTAATCCCGTTATATGGGATTGGATACAGAATAAAACAATGCCATTGAGTAATATCAAAAATTGTTTTTTTTTGGGATAAGAAAGAATATAAACAATGGACCAATCTTTTAATTAAACAAACCTGCCCAGTCTGAGTTTGGGCTAACCAATCTGACCAGCCAATGCAGTCGAGTCTAGTAACTAAAATCCTACGTTTAAAGGGCCAACAATACCATTTAAAATTAAAGGTTACCTTCTTCATTTCCTCTGGAGATGAATATTGTTTTCCAGTATGATCAAAAGCTCCTGTGCGAAGAACATACTCGGTGCTTAATGCCAAAGAATTAACCCAATGCCCATGTCCCTAAAATTAATTCCAAAAATATTAGAAAAAGTATTGGAAAGTAAAGACAGTTTAATGACAGAAAATACATGTAGTTGATTCAAAAATTAAGAATAGAAAGCACATCATCGTATCAATGATAGACTTCCTCTTTTTGACAGCAAAGAAACACTTCTTGCTTTAAAATACCTCGTGAGTATGTTTTGCTTTCCCAAAGCCACCGTGTCAGTTACACATTTTTTCTCTTCAGCAGCTGCTATCCCTTTAACCACTTTTAATAAGTTTGACTCATGATACATATGTTCTAACTTGAGGAGGTGTATTAAAGATATGGTTTGAAAAGATGAAACATAATGACTATTGATGGTCACTTTGACAGAGAGAAAGTCATGTTGAGGAAATATCTATTAGCTTTGTCATCATTTACTTTGTCAGCTTCAGCAACCAACTGAGTTTAATTCTACTAAGTCTCTCAAGGGGTCTTTGGGTTGATGACATTTGTAACAAGTTTGTCTCATGAGATATATGCTTTAGCTTGAGGGGTAGTGTTAGATATGATTTGATTACACTAAATAGAAAGATATAATATGATTTGGTAGGGAAATATCTTACCAAATATTTTCTATTATTAGATATTAATTTTGTTCCCTATTATTGCATATCTTCTTTATTATAAATAAGAATACTCATGTGTACAATAATAGAAAAATACCAATAGGTAGCTACATCTGATGAGAAGATATTATCAAAAAACTAAATGAAGAAAAAGTTAACACCAGATCCGAAACAGGGGTCATGCATAACAAAAACCATGTTAAAAAATAAACATGCAGATGAAAAGTTCAACTGAAAAGGGATGAGGCTCACCTTAAGTTCACGGATTAGTTTCCCTTGTGTGGTTTCCCAGACCTTGATAGTACAATCCTGTGAACTGTAATAAAACAACACAGATAGACTCCAAGCAGTAAATAGAATTACAGAATGATAATTAAGACATTAACTTAACCAAAACAAGGGAAAAACCCAACTATAGCCATCAGCAAACACTAGGATCAGTTCAGTGAAAGTCCCGAAAATAAAATCTCGAGATAAAAACGTGAGTTAAAATCATAAATGAGAATTTAACCAACATGAATTTATATTTCCAGTCTAACAGGGGTATACAGGAATATGTAAACTATGACAATGAGCACAAATAAAAATCCAGACTAAACTTCATAGAAACTAGGAGGAAGTAAAGAGAGAGAAAATACCCAGTATAAATCACACCATCTCCACCCCATTTTACACATGTTATTGCAAGTGTGTGGCCACTAAGGCACATAACACATTTCTTTAAAGAAACATCCCATATACGAGCATCCCCATCTTTGCTGGCACTTACAAAGCGACGGGATGGAGCATTCAGGTGGACAGGTTCCCAAGAGATACCAGTAATCCATTTCTTGTGACCCTATATTTAAGAATAATTTGAATTTTATTATTAAAGAAGCATCATATAGAGTTCATGACACAAACTATTCTAATATTTGTTATAAAAGTAAATAGTGAACAAACCAAAATAAGAATTGAAATATGTAACTAATAATAAATAAATGACAATTCATATAAAACATCACCATAATAAAGCAGGATGTTCTTTTATTTATTTTTGGAATTAGAGCAGGGAAGAGGAGGGAAGCCGTGTAACCAGAGTTGTGTAATTCTTATAGCTAAATAAATGTTGCCCCTGCAGCCACTGCTCCATTGCCCACTACTGTTTTCAATCTTTACTTAACTACGACAATTGACTATTCAGTGTTCAAAGCATCAAGTTTCTTTGTTTGAATCTTGAAATACTGGAAGTTTGCAATGCTCTCAATAAACTTAAATGAAAAAAGAATTATGAAAAGAAAGATTAAACAAACTTTATCATAGATGATGGTATTCGTGATTAAAGATCTTACAGTTAGTGGATTGCCTAATGACTTTCCAGTTTGTGGGTCCCAACAAATAAGTTCTCCAGCCTTGCTCCCACTTACAAGATACTTTCCATCCGGTGACCATGCAATACAAAGTACCCAGTTCTTGTGTCCTGCATAAAATGTAAACAGCTATAATGCTATATATGACTCATTAAAATTGCCAAAACATTATGAAACTATAGATTAATATTAATTTAATGAAGGATAAAGAATAGCTCCTTACAGCAGAGTAGACCACTGTAATTCTCCCAATACTATAATTTCCTGCCTTCACGGTCCCTATCCTTCCCTCTTATTATTTTCTCATTCCTTTGCAACAACCCCCACCCTACCACTATTCCCCTTAGCAGTAACACACTGTTTTTCAATCAAGAACCTTCAACTAATTCTAACTCCTTTTACCATTTAGTTAAATTGATCATTTTTATTCTTGTACTGAGGAAAGGATAACTAAACATCAATCAACTTTTTCCTGACTTAATTAGCAGATACCAAGAACAACTTAACATTTTTAAATGTCAAACCTTTGCAAGTGTACAATGGTGTCTGAGTGGTCAAGTCCCAAAATCGAACACTGGTATCACCAGAACCACTTGCCAGTTGTCGTCCATCAGGACTGAAGGCAACACTAAGTACAGCTTCAGCATGACCTAAAAACACAAACAACCGCAACAATATAAATTCCAGAGAATATGAAAATAACAAAAACTTGTGTTGTACTACAATCTTCAACATCCAAACCACATTGCTGTCTCACAGTTTAACAAGCACAATACAACACTGAGCCACTACGAATGGAAAAATACATAATGTCTCACATACCAGAAATAGTTGCTGAACAGCGATTCACAGGACGAATCCGGAAAATAGCTTGAGGTTGACAAACTATAGGCAAAGCCTTCTCCACCGAGACTGGAAAAGTGTTAAAGTAACATTGCAAATGAAAAGAAAAACATCATTACAAGTGCGTCTACTCTTTAGAAAAATGAGGATTTTTTTTCTCAAAATATGTATTAAAAGCAAGTGAATAAGTAATTTACAACGAATTAAGAAAGAAAGAAAAAACTAATTTATTGTAAACAAACATGACTAACCTTTGTTTTTCTGCAAGTATGTTTCAAGTGGCACAATGAGCTCCTCATCTGATATATAGAAAGCATACGGCAACTTCTCTTCCTAAAATAAAGCATAGATAATCACTCAATGTTATAAATAGTACACAAAATGTAAAATAGAATTTGAGAAGGATAAAGGGGCTTGCTTACATTGTTTAGAAGCTTATTAACAATCTGATTGAGGTGTTGAGGGCCAGCATTCTGAGGTAGGTACATAGGAGAGCCCAAAGGAGTTCCATCTGGGTCTGTCAAAAGGCACATCACGTTGTTGATTATCTCCCTCTTCTCCACCATAGTCTCTGTCTCTACCTCCATTTTTCAATTAGGGATTTTCCTTCTCTTATGCTTAGATTTTCTTAACGATGATGCTTCTTACTCTTCCACTTGCGGTTCTATTTCGTTCGATCTTAGTTGCCGTGCTGAAACTAATAAAAGTAGTGAAATAAAGTCACACTGGCACAAACCCTAAAATTACGCAGGACCCAGGATCAATTATACACAGACCTATGACACATAGGCACACACAGACTTCCCATATTTATGTTTTTTTTTTCTTTGTTAAAATATCATCATTTTAAATTTTAAATTTTAGTACAAAAGTGAGAAAACTAATGTATTCTTTTTACTCATTCTAAAACGAAATAACCTAGTCTTTTTTTCTTAATTTCACTGTAAATTAATGCTTAACTATAAAATATCTGGAATGCAAAAATTGCCATGACTAGGATCTTCTTACATGACACTCATAGGCCTTTCTAATTTAAACTCACTTATCTTCAAAGTTAAAATAGCATCAAAGAATAACTCTAGTATTCGTCTTCACACATACACATATATGGCCCTAATACTAAACTATTACCCCAAAAACAACAAAAAAAATTGCAGTGAAAAGATAAATGAGATAAACATGATGAAAGAGCAAGCAGTACACTTTAATAACAATTCATGGCAGAACCCCTGAGAATTTTGGGGCACACAGTATATATTTGCCACTACAACATACAAAAAATTTTGGGGTGTAATTTTGTGAAAGAATTCCTGTAGTTGTCTATCTGTAACCAGAACAAGTTTGCTATATTGCAATGAGTGGGTGTCACGTGATTAAACAAATAAGAAGTGAGGTGAATGTTTGCTTAAAAATGTGAGGGAGCTTTAGTTTCATCTGAGAATACCTTAGAAGAAGAGTGAAATTTTCCCAGAGGAATTGCAGCTAACGAACCTCCACAACAATGGCAGTTTATCACAAAGAAGCTACGCAGCTATACAATTCCGCGGCGGAGACGGCGGCGGAGGGAAGATGAAGGTACTCTATCAGAGTTGGAAGAATATATTTCTAGGTTTCCCTGAGGAATAACATTAACGGCAAAATAAGTGAATTTCCGTTATAATTTTTTATATTTTGTTTGTATCTTGTTTTAATATTTCTAATATATCTGTATTTTTTTTTTCTTAACCTTTATGATAATCGGCTTGTTTTAAATCGGTCCGTTTAAGAAAATATTTTTCATCTAAACATCTATAACTATATATATTTAACAAAACATTTATTAGAAACTAAGATTAAATAAACTACGGATAAAATATTTTTTCTTTTTTTTTAACCATTAGTGTTTAATTATCGTTTTTCTTATTTACTCTTTAACTTCACCAATAATGATAATTTTGAAACACCCAACAATAATAAAAATTTTAAAGATAACAAAAGCAAAATTTAAATTTTACGAGGGTGAAACTTATATTTTACTAATACTTTATTTACGTACTATAAGATTAAAATTGTAGGTTAAAAATACTAAATTTAAATAATAAAAGATTGAGAAATTACACCCCCACAAGCTAAATAAAAAAATTAGATAAAAAATACAATAATATCTGAAGATTAAAAAATATAATTTTTATTTTACAATAGTAAGATTACTAGTTTAATCTCCCATGTATTATTTTAAAAAAAATAAAACATACTTATTTAGCGGAATACCGGTATACAATTTTCAACTACTACTATTAAGATGTGTTATCGGAGAATTTTAAGATTTAGAAAAGGTTAAATCATTCTCGATGTCCTCATTTTTGTAATGAATTCTTAAGTAGGTCTCTTAATTTTATTTGACTCAACGTAGTTCTGTATTTGTTATTTTGTCTCAACTTAGTCCCAATTTTTTTAAAACTGAATCAATTTCATCCTAATATCAAATTTGTTTTTTTTATATAAATTTTACAATGGTATTTTTATTATAATTGATATTTTTAACAAAATTAAGTTTATTTAAATATATATTTTGCATTGAACTTTATTTAAATATTGTTTCAAATATTTATATATCAATAATTTATAGACAAATGTTAGAGTTGGTTTAAAAATAACAACTTTATAAATTGAATTGTAAAATTTTAAATAAATATATTTATTTTAAATTGTTATAAAATTGTTTTAAAAATTTATATTTGAATTTATACAGTTTTTATTTTTAAAGGAACTCTAACATTTATCCATAAATTATAGATATATAAATATTTAAAACAAAATTTAAATAAAATTCAATACAAAATATACATTTAAATAAACTTAATTTTGTTAAAAATATTAATTATAATAAAAATATCATTGTCAAATTTATATAAGGTTAAAATATTTTTTTGTCCCAATTTTTGTCAAGTTTTGTCAAATAAGTCTTAATTTTGTGTTGTGTTCAAATAAATCCAATTTTTTATCAATTTTGTTCAATTGGATCCTTTTTTGCTAACACCGTTTAAATCATTAACGACCATGAACAGTGACAGTCACGTGTCACTTTGTGGTTTTTTTATTTATTTTTTTTGAATTTTTTGAATTTTTTTTAAATGTTTTTTAATTTTTTTTAAATGTCCACGTGTCATAGTGAAGCCATATTTTACATTCAACATACTCAAAGAGTATAAAAGAAGAAGAATAATAGTGAGTATTGAGAGTATAATCATGGAGCTAAAACAAGAAGAAACTTATATATGCTATATAGATTTTGGGGAAGATTGACCATTGTCACATACCTCTGGAACCACCATTAGGGTTGCCCCTGTCGCCACTAGAAAAAAAATTGCAGGGAGGAGAGAGTTGCAAGGAGGAGAATTAATTCTAACACAATTAGAGTCACTTTGTTGCCATGCCTTTTTTACATTACTTTTATGAAGTGTAAGGACAAAATTGGCTCACGCTTTGAAGTAGGGACAAAATAAAATTTAGTAAATAGTTTGGGAATGGAAAACATATTTAACCTATGAATAAAGTGATCAATAAATATGAGAAAGTATTTTACTTTAAGTTTGACTCTTAACACCATTTTCTCATGTACTTTACTTATTTTTAACAATAATAGTATTTATTTTCCAAAGGTTTATCTAAGGTTCAAAATGTTTTCAATTGCATATATTTTGAATTTAATTATTGTTAGTTCATTTATATTTTACCATTTTTGTGTCTATTATGACTCTATCTCAAACTAAGAGACATCATCAATAAATCTATGTTGAAATGAAAAAAAAAAAATATTTGTGGATAAAATCAATGACGAATACTAAATGGATATCATCAAATGAATATTTATGGATAAAGGATATTGATATTTAATGACCCAATTGGTGATAGGGTAGATATGAGTATCATGGTATCTAACCTCTGAATACTCACTACTCGCTAATAATTATTAAAAATTTAAAATATTAAATAAAATTATTCACGAGCAAAGATATTAATCATAGAATAATAATTTAAAATTTGACCATACATTTCTATTTTTGATTTAGACCCATGAAATTGAAATTATTTTTTGTAAAACATTATTTTTTTTAAAATTGATATGTTGGTTCAAGGTATTATTGATGTGGATATTTAATGTTGGTCCAAGGATATTAAATGGATATCTTTAATGAATATTTATGGGTAAATGATATGGATATTTAACTACCCACCTGGTGATGAGGAAATATGAGTATCATGGTCAGGCTTGAGCAAAAAATGCGTACCCGACGACACCCGTCCAATCCTCATAAAAAACTAAAGCATGGATCGGTTATGCATGATTCGGGTAAAGGTGGGTAAAATAAAACGGGTTTAATGGATTGAATTGGTCATGTACGGGTGTGAAACAAAAAATTGCAAATACCCGACCCGGCTCGTAGGTATTATTAAATTAGAGTTAAATATGTTTTTGGTCCCTCAAGTTTTAGTGAATTTTGGAATTAGTTCCTTTTCGAAACTTTATACTAATTTAGTCCTTCATTTTTAGAAATACGTGTTTTGATAGGTTTATTTGACATTTTATACGTATTTTATGATAATATTTGAGTTAACATTGAAGCGAAAATGTTTCAAACGATGTAAACAATTCATATACTACCATGAAATGTGTTTGAAACGTCAGATAAACTTAACACAATTTTGTTAAAATGACTAAATTCACACATTTTTAAAGATGAAGGACTAAGTTGGTCAAAAGTTTTAAAGAGGGACTAATTTCAAATTTCACTGAAACTTGAGGGACCAAAAACATATTTAACCCATTAAATTATTATAAAAATTTAGGAATGGATTTTAAGGGTGAAAGAAACATTCGAAAACCCTAACTGTCTCCAAATCATTTTTTGTTCTCCTTGGTCTTCTGATACAGTCTCGCCTCTTCTTTTGTCATCTGCACGAAGAAGTAGCTACAAGTCTCCAATACCGCATCAAGCTCAACCGTGTCGGATTCGTTGGGGATGCAAAACGAGAACTAATGCGAATCTGGGTCACTAAGGAGGGAGTTGCATAAGTAGGTCCATAATAAGCAAGCTTAGATTTTTCCCAAAAGGTTCTTCTTTTTCCCTTTTTCTCGTTCTAGATTGCTTCCTCTTATTTATTGATGAGCTAATTTGCAAGCATTTGGTGATAGAGACAGTGGATGGTAATTTTTAGGGTTTATATGTTTTGGATGGTTATTTGTCTTTTAGTTTTGAATTTTAGACACATTTGTGTTGCATTTTGTGAACTTTGGATTGTGTTTTGGTGCTTGTAAATTATCTTTCCTTCCAATTACAGAGTTATGGCAATCCTAGGCTAGTAGTTACACATGGGAAATTTGGATCCACTAGATTATAAGATTCATTGCAAAAGAGAAAGGTGAGAGTGATAATTGTTGTTTATTTTTTAGTTGATTACCATTACTTTACCCTTTATCTGGAAAAGTTGAATTCATAATGTGCTACGATTTAAATTGACAATCGAATATTTGGTCATTCTCTTTAGTCTTCATCTATTGAAAGAGTTATTGATAATAATTATTGAATGATTGGAAGCTTACTTACGTGTATGTCAAAGAAACATGCAAATGAAATTTTATGGTAATATGTTTTATGGTTTTTATCATATGTTAAGAAAATAGTGACCTTTATGGGATATACTTAAGAAAGTAGGGATATCACTAAATTAAAGTAGTTTTTTTTTTCACGTTAGTAATTAATAATTTTAAAAAATTGGGCTAAATATATATAACTTAGATGTTATAAGATAGAAGTGAATTTATGACATTGATGTAATAAGTTGAAATGAAAATTATGATAAAGGATTGAAATTACAGTGAGATATTGTGATGAGGAGTATAATGAGGTGGCTCACTCAATTCTATGTTTCTTTTATTGTGGTTTTAGTTTTCTTTTTTGTGTTTGGTTGAGTTCATCACTCAATTAACTAATAATAAGTGTCATTTTTAGCAAAGTCACTACTGAATAACGTGACAGTGTACTTAGTTTATATAAATGTTAGTTTGTTGGATAACACATTTTTCTTATACAAACAATGCATAATTAGTAAACATGTACTTTCTTTGGATTGTTAATGAAATAAGGATTAATATTTAGTATTAATATTTTAATAATACATATATGATTGGTAGTTATTGAGTATGACTTCTTCATTACAGTTGTAATGGAGACACATAATCAAGAATTGCCTCCATGTTCACATCAAGCTAATCAACCTAACCCTACAACTAAACCTGAACATGAAGGGTGAGGGTTTTAAGAACTTGTGCAGACAATTACAACCTTTGTTTGTTGCCTCATCAAGGTTCACAATTGCTAAAGATTGTTTTAAGTTGTACATAGATGAAAAAATTAGATTAAAGGCCTTCATTAAGTCAAATTGTGTTAGAGTATCACTAACTACTAATTGTTGGACATCAATTCAGAACTTAAACTACCTAACACTGACTGCACATTTCATAGACAATGATTAGAGGTATTAAAAGAGGATAATCAGTTTTTCAGTCACACTTAATCATAAAGGGTAAACAATAGAAAGGAAAGTTGAAGAAGTTTTAAGGGAATGGGGACTTAGGAATGTCTCCATACTCACAATTGATAATGCATCATCTAATGATGTGGCTGTTACATATTTAAAAAAAATGAAGAATATTGGTGGGTTGGTCATGGATAGACAATTTTTCCATATGCAATGTTGTACTCATATACTAAACTTAGTTGTGAGTGATGGCTTAAAAGAGTTGCACAATTCAATCACAAGTATTAGGAATGTTGTCAGATTTGTGAGATCTTCACCACAAAGATTGGCTAAGTTTAGAAAGTGCATAAAGTTTTCAAAAATTGAATGCAAAAGACTATTGTGTCTTGATGATCCCACAAGGTGCAATTCAACATATGTGATGTTAGATACAACCACAAAATTTCAAGTTGCATTTGAAAAACTTGACAATGAAGACTCTAGCTATATGAGTTTTCTTGGTGATGAAGGTGTAAGTTTTGAAATGGTTGAAATGCTAAGAAGGGGGGTTGAATTGACTAGTTAAAAATTAGGATGTCTTTTGAGGGTTTAAAAATTGTTTTAAATTGAATCAATTCGATTACCAAGTTTGGATGCAAACACCTCTGGACAGTACACTTTCAACCGATCAAAAACAAAGTTAGTCCATTGATTTTACTAAACAGATGTTGTACTAGTATAATCAATCGATTGAATCAGAAAAACAATTGACTAAAATACTGGGAAAAATACAGAAATACAGATTTGTGATTTAAAGCACGAACAATGTAAAAGATCAGTCAAGACAGGTTTCAATGAGTTATACAAACATGTTCAATGTTGTAGATGCCACCAAAACACACAGGAATATGAAAAAGATGGTTTAAATCCAAATTCTTTAACCTTTAAATGAATATGCAAGAGAGAAGGGTTAGAGACTTGATTGATGCAATGATTTTTATACTGGTTCACTCAAACATGAGCTACATCTAGTTTGTCAAGACAACTTAAGTCTGACTTTGCACTATTTCAAAAGATTTACAAAGTTTACACCCTTACACCTTCAAAATATGCAAAAACACACACAAAAGACTCTTGAATCACACAAGAATCACACCAGCACAACAAGACACCTCTGGCAGACCTAGAAAACCACCAGGCACACACACAAAGCTTGAGAAAGATCAAACCTCAGTGGTAGCACAACCTTGCCTACCATAAACACCTTCTACAAGCTTCAAAACTAAGCAAAATGCTCCAAGAATTTATCCAAGATCAACCTTCACCAGTTGCAATCTGTCAGGAAAGAGAGAGAATTCCCAGATTTCCAGAACAACTTTGTGCTAAAAATGATCTTCTTACCTATTTTTCGAAAAATACAACTCTTATAGTCAAACTGTTACGAAATTCAACAGGTTGATTTTCAAATCAATCGGTTGATTTCACTTAACTTAAGTGAAATCAGTCGATTAAAAAATAAATCAACTGATTGAATAAGTTACAGTTTAAGACTACCATAGTTAACATTTTAATATGTTAAAAATTCATTCAACATATTAAAAGTCAATTTTAACCTATTGAAAAATATTTCAACAAATTAAAAGACACACTAAAGACCTTATACATATAATAAATGCTAGATGGTCTACAAAGAGAATTACAAACTTCAAGCTTGTTTTTCTAATGATTGATCCATATGGAGGACACTCGTTCAAGGCTTATTCAACATGAGCAACATCAAATATGCATAACTTGATCAATGTAGGCATGATTCAAAGCAATGGCTTCATGTTACTTCAACAAAACTTCATCAAATCTTCAAGTAACACATCATCCAGGCTTCGCATGTCAATAGAAAGTCCCCCTAATGCTATTGATTGGGAACATGTCCAAACTTTTCTTAAGTTTCTGAAAATTTTCTATGAGGCCACCAAATATTTTTCTACATCTTTGCATGTGAGTATTGATAATGTTAATTTTTACCATTATCCAAGCTATATTTCATTAGCAAAATCATCTCTTCCAAAGCTTTTAACCTACTTAATCCTCAATTTTACCTTACTTTTGTAAATAAATACATTGTGGGTTACATTGATCTAAATATATCACTAATCCCCATTTTTGTGTCCTTTTTGTAGATGGGAAGCTTTGTTCCTAAAATCCAGACTAATGAGTGACCCGGAATAGCAAAGAGAGAAGAAAAATGTCAACAGGAAGCGCCTGGCGACGCGAAGCCAGCGCCAGGCGGAACAGACCGCCAGCCACGCGCCAGCCAAGCGCCAGACAGGCGCTACTGTTAGTCACCGCCTGGCGGCACTTAGTCACCGCCGGGCGGTAGCGGGAAGATTTGCCCCCTGTTTGGTGGCTTGCGCCTGGCGGTGAGACCCTTCCGCCAGGCGCCCTTTTTCGCTGATGTGTCAAGTGACCCCTTTTTCTTCTGTTTTCGCGAAGGGAAACTCATCTTTGGCATTTTG
>Ga0214543_1007756_pt1 | contig 18122 bp, 11 predicted proteins | sample CNSS2metaG_FD_160094 | JGI IMG/M metagenome (GOLD analysis project Ga0214543, IMG submission 160094) | Root nodule microbial communities from cowpea collected in UCLA plant growth center, Los Angeles, California, USA - CNSS2 | ecosystem: Host-associated > Plants > Roots > Nodule | place: USA... | reverse complement strand
TTATATATAAAAAAAAAAATATATATATATATATATATATATATATATATATATATATATATATATATATATATATATATATATAATGCAAATGCATTTAATCTATTAGATTCATTAATATTATGCATGAGAAATATTCAAAAATGTTAAACAAAGAAAAAAAATCATGATTCACTATTGGAATAAAAGTTGGCAGCAAAGTCATGAAGTACCAACATATTATGTTTTTCAATAAACTTTAATTAGCGATTTGTCTTTGCATAACAAATGAAATGAAATAAATGAAAATGCAAACAAACTTAAAACAATGCTAACTAAATAAAAGAATTGAGAATTGCACTTCGGAATCACTACAAAATAAAAATTTCTAAATTTGGAAGAACTAGAAAACCTAAATGTTAAAACTAGAAATGAACTGAATTAGAATGTAAAACTGTAATTAAATGCACATGTTATGTCTCAAGCAAGTTTGTAATATTAAAATTGTAAGTCTTAAAGGGATTTTAAGACAAGAAGAATGAGTTGAATTGGTTGTGATTGAAAATTAGGTTCAATTTGAATTTATCAAAAGCCCTTACTTTAAATCAGATTGACCAAGAATCAACATGCAATCATTATTGGAACACACATTTTCAATTGATTGAAAACAGAGGTAACAGATTGATTTCACTTAACAAACAATCAGACAGATAAACTAGTATGATTCAATAGATTATAATATCAATTCAACATATTGAAATATTAGGAAAATTGTGCAGAAAAACACAATTCATGATAAACTCATAAACAACTTGCACAACCAATCAAAATTGATTTCAATACATATAACAAACACAATTACAACTCCAAATTACATCAATTCACCAGAATACCATAAAAAGATTGCTTAAAACAAATTTCTTGAAACTTTTTATTAAAGAACAAATAAGAAAAAGGAAAATTAGACAACTGCACATTGACTTTTTATACCGGTTCACTAAAAATTGAGCTACATCAATGCTAAACACTTCATTATATCAAAATTTTTACAAAATGCACCAAGGTTACACTTTTGAAATTGTGAAACTACACCAAGACCATTGAATCCCACAAGAATATCAACAAAGCACAACACCACTCCCACTTGCAAACCTGTAATCACCCCAAGCAACACCTAGAAACTTATGAAAGACCAAACCTTGTAGATGACTCACCCTAGCCAACCAAACATTTTTCTCCAAGTCGCTTACACCATGCAAAACGCTCCAAGATTGCAAATAACACTTTATGAACAACATAGTTTAGAGAGAGAATTTTCAGAGTATTCACACTGATTTCACGCTCAAAATCACAATTGTTACTAATCTCTCTAATAAACTAGGCTTTATAATAGTCTGTCTGTTAGCATATTCAACAGGTTGATTTATCTATTCAATTTGTTGATTTTACTTGACTTAAGTTAGATCAGTTGATTGAATATGTTAATGACAGAATTGTAGTAGCCAATCAATTAATCTATTAAAATCCCATTTAACATACTAAAAGACCTCAACCAGACATAAGACACCTAAACTATGTCATTGTCGCAACCAGTCAATTAATCTGTTAAAAACCCATTTAACAGACTAAAAGACTACAACCAGACATAAGACACCTACACTATGTCAAATAGTCTTTGTGTTAAACTTCAATCTTCAAGCTTCAAGATCTTCATGCAATAGTAAGATAAAACACAAATCAAGCTTGATTACCACAACCTTTCTTCAAGTCTTCATCAATCCATCAGGTCTTTATCAATACTCCATATCCTCATTAAGTCATTATGCAATATCTTCATCAAGTTGTTATGCAATATCTTCATGAAATCTTCATTCATCAAAGTCATTTGTGTTAACAAAAACAAAGCAAAATAACGAATCAAAACATAAAAACAATGTAGAATTGAGAGTTTGCATTAAAGAAATTAGAATAATAAGATTAATTGTAAAACTATCACAAATAAAATTAACTACTCTTTAATTATCTAAAATGTAATTTAAGAAATAAAGCTAAACTAGATCAAATACAATGACTAAAGCAAAATTAACCAAAGAAGAACTTAAAATCTACTCAATAACAAGGAATTAAATGGGATTTTTATTATTTACTAAGCTATAATTCACCAAAACTAGAATTAAATGAAAATTCTAGCTAAAAACACTCCATAAAAAAATTGTAAAAACAAGGAAGTTTACTCTAAAAGCCAAATTTGTTCTAAAACCAAGAAATTACACACTAAACACAATCCAAAAAGATGCAATTAGATTAGAAAATTGAGCAGAAATTATAGGTCCTATTTTGAAAATTGAGCATTTGTAAGTTGATTGGTTATCATCTAGCATGTTTGGCTAAAAATCAATTCAATAATGTTATGCAAAACATTTTCTTCTATGTAAATTGTTCCTTGTTCTTTTAAAGGAATGTGTAATGAATGTTTGGAAATTTGTAGAAATATGAAAGTTTAGATGTTTAACATATTTATCAGTAAGGTAGTTAATATATATAAATTGACTACTATAGGTTTGGAAAATCGAATTTAGTACAGTTGGTATGACAGAATACGATCCTTGTTACTGTTGTAAAATCTGTTTATTGCAAAATATGTAGTTGCACTTTGACCATTATAGCTAAAGTATATTCGATTGGTATTTACAACAATATGATCGTTGTTGAGCTATTACAAGATTTTCATCATGAGCCAAGGGATTTTAACCCATCTCCATCCCTTGTTCACACCTATAAAAAGGTGATCTGGTGCTCTCCAATAGAGACACAATTCAACTCATATCTCTTTCTCTCTTGGTTTCTTTGTTCTCTTCTTCCTTTATATATTTCTTCTATTATATTGGATTATTCATACTCTTTAAAAGAGCTTATCTTGCTAGTTTCTTTTATCCTGGGGGTATATATAAGATTTTCCCGTTGTACCCTAAGGGATTTACGCATACACTATGGATAAATCCTTAAGGGCAGTGTTTCAACAAGCCTCAGGAATTTACGTGTTCGTGTTCTCATAAATTTTTTACTACAATCTTAAGGATTTATCCTTGATTAGAATTTATTCTTGATGAGAAGAGATAAAATCCTGAGAGAAAGATAAGAAGTTTATTTCATTGTTAGTGTCAGGTTTGCATATAATGCCCATTAATGCCAATGAAAGACGTGAGAAACAAAATGGGTCGTACTTGCAAATATGAGACAACTTTTTCAATTTCTTTCGTACGCTGTTTGTAACCTAAGTGATTCTTTATCCAAGTTCCTTTTTCTGCATCAGACGTACATACACAAAGTCATAAGCATTAATTTTGATATTTCATTCAAATTGAAGGATACATTATAGGGCCCCACTTTTTTCACTTCTCCATTATTAAATTAAAATCACCAACTTCAAAACAATGGAGGGAATTGAGGGATGGAAGTTCCTCGTCAAGCACGATCTTGGCAGAGCTAAAGATTCTAACGGTACGCGTGGGGGAGGCCACAATGGTGGCAGCGACATTCAAATGACGCAAGGGCGGAGAAGAGGGTGATTCTGCTAAGACTGACGAAGGAACACAATTGCAAGAGAAGTTCCAATTGGAGTTGGAGTTGTTCCCTTCTCTTGCGCACTAAAGGGAGATGAAGGTTGTGTGAAATGGAGCGGAAGCACGAGATGGATGTGACAACTGGTGCGAAGGCGACAATGTTACTTTGAAGGGGACGTACTTAGTCTAACAAGGGTCTGGCAACGACAATGGCTCTAGTTACGATGGCCCCGACGTCACTGGCATGATGGTGGTTGGTGAAGGCGCATGACGGTGGTCACTATGTTATTTGTTGGCGCGAGGAAGCGATGGATGACGCAGAACCCACACTGCAAGCCTCCTTCGATATGCTAGCGGAACCGCACATATCTTTGTGACACCATTATTGTCGAAGAGTTAATAGGTTGTGGCAATCAGAATGCGATGTTCTTCTCGTGGATGGCATTCTTGTTTTGATGATATAGAAAAGAGAGGGGTTCTTAACTTTGGTTTGAGCTGAAAGAAAATAATAATAATAATAATAATAATAATAATAATAATAATAATAATATCCTTTCATGTCCAAAATGTTGTTGATGTTGCAATATACAACTTTGTTCTAAAAGATGTGAGAGGAGCATATGCTTGCACGTGGTTGGAGGCTAATATCAAGGAGAGCTTGATGTAGTAAAAAATGTTACCAATAACATGTAAGACAGACTGTGGAGGTGCAGGTAATGCTTGTAAATTGCTATAAAAATTTCATTGGAGTGAACATTTTTTAAAGGGAAAAACATTCATTGATTGAGATGACTTTCAACCAATGATGATGGTGGTAGTACTTGAAAATAGAGAATATGTCATTATATATTTATATGTGAGTGAAGTCAATGTGATTTTAGAAGTTAGAATCATAAGGAAGAGAGATAATATATTACTATCCTAAAACTATACTTGAGAAACATTTTAGAAAATTTAGAAATTATGACTTATCCCTTATGATACTAATTCTCTATTAAAGAAAGAAAATAGAGCAGAATTATTTTTCTCAACCTTAGTATGCCTAGATAATTGGGAGCTTACTGCTTTTGATGAGCCTTCCTATACTATATATTGCTTACGTAGTAGGTAGATATATTGAGATGCGCTTATGAGATACATAAGAGATTAAATTGAATATGTCATTGAATATAGTGGATTTCCCGTTGTACTAGAAAGGTATAGTGATGCTAATTGGATTTCTGATTCAGATGAGACAAAATCCACTAGTGGTTATGTATTCGCACTTGGGAGTAGTGTGATTACATGGAGATCAACCAGAAAAACAATGATGACTAGATCAATAATAAAATATGAGTTTGTTGCTCTTGAAATGGCTGATAGTGAAGCTGAGTAGTTGACGAACTTCTTAGCTAACATTCCACTATAAATTAAAATACATTGTGATTGCCAATCAGGAGTAGCTACTAAAGAGTGGAAAAATTTCCATCAAGTATGTGAAGTCAGAATGGAATCTAGCTAATTCCCTAACAAAATCCTAGGATGAAATATGATTTTAGAAACATAGAGGGGAATGAGACTTAAGCCACTTGCAAACAAACAAGTGATGGCAACCCAACCTTTGTGATTGAAGACCCATGAATAAGGTTCATATAGGTAAAAACAAGTCACTTATTAGTTCTGATAGCACTAAATTGATTTTAATCAATTATGTCCATTCCTATGGTATGTGTGAAAGTGCTAGAGACTGCATTGTTGCGAGGTTAAACTTTGTAATTAAAATTTTACGTGGTGTAAGAATTTTAGTTTAAACAAAGTTTTAATGATTTTCATATCCTTTAAAGGTGGTGTATGATTTGCAACATACACTTGATGAAATCACCTATATGAGTGTCGAGTGGGGCCGCTTGTATGAGATCTTGACATGATCTCTAGAGCACTCATGAATACCGGGCACGCGCATGGCCTAGTAAGCGCAACATAATGTTAGTAGCAAGAATTGTTGGGGTGTATTGTGATTGGTAAACCACTAAATCACACTAAGTGTTGTGGTTCATATAGCTTGCTATACCAACTACATTGTGTGTTAAGTTTCTCAATCTAGGACTGGTTCATATAACTTGCTATACCAACTCTGATGCTTTACATCTTATACGAGACCCAAGATTTTCTTCTTTTCTTCTTTTCTTATATTTCTCATATTTTGCAATATGTGATGGATTGAGGTCAAATCTGTTTATAGCAGAATGTGCAGTTGCACTATTTTTTATTACATATATTTATTTTGAACCCATGTTTCTTTTATTTTTTATTCTTTTATTTATAAATGTTTGTATATGGTGACAAATGATTAGTGTACTGTAAAAATAGTTAAGATGTAAAAATACGTAAAATGCCATGGATTCATAAGAAAAAAAAAACTTAAATCCATATCTTTCCGATATGATTTTATTTAATATCTATACTTATACTTAATGATAGTATAATTTGTTATTCATGATTACTTTATTCTATAATGGGTGGAGACTGACTGTATTTAAATTACTTCTTGGATAAACGTAAGTGTTATTTGAAAGTTAATATTTAGTTAATATCTGTTAAGTAAGCATATTATATATGGTAAAGTTGGTTGGTCCAACAATTAATTGTTAAATTTAAAATAACACAAGTAATAATATATTTATATAAGTTTGAAATATGTAAAAAAATGTAGATTAAAGTAATTCCTTAAGAAATTATTCTTTTATTTGTTTTAGTTAATTCCGAACTCTTATATGTCATAAAATAATTTAAAACATAGCATGAACACTTTCATTATTAAAATAATAACAGAATATGAATAAGACTGCTATAAATTATAATTGAGAAATTTTATTGAAGTATCTCCACAGGATGAAAATAATTGCATCAGGTATATTTGTACAGAGCATGTAAAAGTTGGTCCTAAATATAAATTTGAACTCTAAAAACAGAATATTGATCTCTTACTCCTTCTCTGTGCCCTACTCTTGAAACAGCCAAAATAGCTATATGGTTGCAACACATTATGTTGCTTCATGGTACAAATTATCAAACACAATAAAACTTGGGACTCAATGTGAGTGGCATTATTAATTTACAATATTTACATGAAATGTAAGGATGACACACAATTTATTTATTTGGACGAGCTTTTTCTCAAGAATTTAGAAAAAAAAATTATAAATTAAAATTAGTTTATATATATAAAAAAATTAAAAATTTAAAGAAAGTAGTAATAAAACTTTCAATGATTAACCTAATACAAAAATCACTTTTAATTTTTACAAAAAAAAAAAATCAATTTTAATTTTCGACGTCATTTTCATGAATAAATTCTTACAAAAAAACCTCGTCCGAACATTGGAGACATAACGTAGAATTTGTATGTTGACAACGATGGTGTTGTTGTTGATGACCTTATTGTAGAGTGTAGCCATGAATGTGATATCTTTTGGAACATTTCTGTGGCTTCACTCCGAATTCACCGAGCCTGTTGCGTTTGTGCCAGGGTTTTGAGACAGTTACAAAATCAAGAGCTTGATGGGTGAAGAAAACGATAAGAAGAACGAGAGCCAGTTGAAGATCATCCTTCACCATGTTGAAATACTGGGAAAGGAGTGAAGAACAATGGTGGAAATCAAATAGGAAAAGTGAAGAGAGAGCGAGAAAGAATGCGAGTGAGAGAAGAAAAAAGATGATGAAGATAAGGAGGAGAAGAACGAAGATGACGAATGAGGCATGGAGAAGAGTGAGCAGAATGAGGTCCAAGTTGGGAAACATAATGAAAGTGGTTTTGATAGAAATGAAGGCATGGTTTTGTTGGTTGTTAAAGGAAGAAGATGAGAAGGGGGTGAAGTAAATTAAGTGGCACATATTCTATACTTCTATAATGCCACTTAAACATTTTCAGATTCTTTGTTTAAACCAATATTTAGACGCATAACTGCGTGTGATTCCATTCCATTCCCCTCACACAGATATGTGTGTGTGGTTAAAGAGTTATATGAGCCGGTTCTTGTCATGTTTATATATATATATATATATATAAAATGTCGATAAGAGTTTATTTTATAATTTAACTTTGTATATATCATGAAATTGCGATATGATACATATTAGTTTTAAGTATTAAAATAATTTTATCATTGCCAACTTAACTTCCACTCCTATTAAACAATTGAATATTAAGCAATGTCTTAATTCATTCCATGAGCCGTTCACTTTTAAAAAATAAGTATATACACACAAGCAAGGCATTTAAAATATTCCGTTGATAAAAAATTATTGCCTATTCGACCTCGGATGGAAAACGGGCTTAGAACCTGCACAAGCAAAAGTGCTTTTGTGACAATTACTATATTCTTTTTCCTTTTAATTTCGACTTTAGTTTACTTTTTCTCTTTTATGTATACCAAATTTTACTATATTATAATCGAGGACAGTGGGTACGTATTGGAAAAGTTGATACTAGTATTCAGTTTTTGTTACATATACAACTTTTTAATTTAAGGCACAAAGTTCAGCCATGATTCCTTACTTGTCAATGCCTACACTTTATCATCAGTTATAGTTTGTATTACTTTTATTAACTAATTTAATTTTTTAGAATTGCATGTCTTTCTCGAGAAGTGTCTTGGTAATGTGGAGTTTTACGTCTTTCAAAAAATAAGTATTAGCCGTAAATTAGTTGCTATTATCTAAAAAGTGGATTCTAGATGATGCATATCCGTTTTATTTTATTCTCAGTTTATGTTTATGTCAACAATTCCTATATTTATATTTATGTCAATCTTTCATTATTATTATTATAAATATTTTTTTATTAAACTTATTATATATGTTTTTAACATAAATTTATGTATACTGTGTCGAAAAAAATTAAATATAATTAAAACTAAGTGTAAAAAATTTACCAGTAATGATTAAAAGTTTGAAGAAATACACCCTAATATTAGTTCAACATAGTGTGTCAAAATGTTTTTACATAAATTTCTTCAAATTTATTACTTTATAAAGTATCTACCACGTCTAATTTAATAATTACATATGAAAGTTTAAATTATATATTGTAAACATTCGCTTAACATAGTATTTTGATTTTGAGAGTTTGATATGAACTTTATTAGGATGTAGACTTATAAAGTTTTCTGAGTCATATTACAATATAAAATGTTAGGGATCATATAATTACAATATCAAATATTATGAGGGTCAGAAATCTGTAGAGATTGTGAAAATACAAGAGATATGAAATATAAGAAATATGTTACATGAGGAACTTGTTATTTTATGTTATCCATATAAGTGAGTTGAAAAAATTCTCTTTATTTATCATCAAATTAGTTAAATCATGTTAAAGATTTATTTTTCACCTTTCGTCGCATCTTATACAATGGTCAATCGATAACCACATATGAACAAATTGAAAATAATTGTCACATGACTTTACTTGATCTTTTCTAAAAATAAAGTCACAAAATTATTGATCCGAGAATTTTCCCTTTTCAAATACGAATTTAGACGGGATGCAAACTTAAATGAATGTTTAATATATATATATATATATATATATATATATATATATATATATATATATATATAAAAAAATATTTTTCTAAACATAACATATATATTAATAGGAACACATCTTAACTTTTAATTTTTCTCATTTTCTTTCTATTAGTCATCTTTTGGAATTCTTTTTACATTTTACTATTGTGACTTTATTATTCATTAATAAAGAACTAAATACCTAAAGATTAAAGTCAAATAATATGATTTGACTTTTGCACCAATAGTTTGTCGATTTAAGTATGTTATTTATTTTTCTAATTTTGATTTTTCTCTTTATGATATCAATTTGCATTTCTAAAATTAAAATTCAAATATGAATTGATTGAATCTTAAATGGATAATTAAATATAAATTGCTCTTTATGATATTATATTCTAAGTGAACTCTTGTGTCAACATCAATTGTTGGATCGAACCATTCACAATAAAAAAAGGGAATCTTCTTTATCATTCCAAGATATTCCAATTCATAAATATGCAAAAGTATACAAAAATAATCATTTTATCCTCCTTCTATCACACCTTTGTGAAACCTATAGCCATTAATAAAATAGATATTCCATGATGTTTCCTTTGAACTAGGTCCCTAAGTTAGTGCCTTCATGTTTGGGTTGATTAACCCATTCTTCTTGTCATGAACCTATGCATTAGTGATAAATATAAATTATGTCTACAACTAATATGAAATAAGCCTTGAACCGTTATGGAAAACACTTATGTATTGTATTTGAAGGTTTTTCATTAACATAATTAACTTGTAAGAAAAATTTGTTATTAAAAAAGGTAATTATTGATAGTACTTCAAAGTGTACTAGTATGAATACATATTACAATTCATTTAACTAATTGAAATATCGGTTTCAACTCGTTGCAATTGATAAGAACATGAACATGAGCAAAGAAAAATTCATCATCACTTAACCAAATCAATTTGCACAACCAGAATGTCCGTATTTGTTGAAATATGACAATGTTGATTGTTGTCCCTCATTTGATTCAATTCCAGAATTATTTCTCAAACTTGTAATTAATAACAAACTTACATTTTGGAAATAATGTGAACAAAAGTACGCTATCTCACAATGTATGTAAAAAACACATATTGATTCTTATATCCTTACCAAATTAGTGACTAATTACTTTGCATGTCCCATCAACCTATGTTAATAAAAAAATTTATAGGTATAGTTCAATGACTAAAGTTGAAATTAATAAGAGGATGATACCTTTCAAAAAAAATACATCCATTGGTATTGAACAGAACCACCAAGCATTGCCTCCATATGAAGATGGACAACAACGTGCTCCATTGAAAAAAAAATGGAGGAAAGATTCTTTTCAACTTACATATTATGTTTGATATATTTTCTGTCGTTCAAACTACATCATTTGCAATACTACTAAATGAAACTTCACATAATTGATAATCCACAAGAAGTTAGAGACAAACATATAACCATACAATTACAGTTATCCAAAATAACTATATTAGCATATAACAAGTTTTACATCAACCTACTTTGAGGACTTAAAAACTGACTACATTACTACAAACATTTTTAAAAGATAAAAGCTAAACCTAGCTCCCACAATCCTATATCTATATACCTGCATCAACATCTTCCTCCTAAGGTAAACCCTCACATATTTCCTCATCTGCTCATGTAAGACCCGTAGAATTTAATTAATTAAATAATTAATTAATAAATGCGGGAGGGAAGAGCATTTATGACATTAAATTCTGATTGGTATGATGTGGAAATGTACTGGCTCAAGTGGTTGAAAGTATTTTATTGTGTGAGAGGACTTGGGTTAAAGTCCTATGTATCCCAATTTTGTGTTATTATTTGTTATTATTTTAAATATATGTTAATCATGTTGTGGAATAATATGACATTTGGATTATATTTGTTAGCATGAAATATGAATTGGCATATGATGGTTTGGCATTGATTTGGCATTTGCATAGTTGTGGGTTAAAACCTTGGAGAACCCAAATTAAACACTCTTTTTGCTATTTTGTTGGATTTGGATTGAATGTGAAGAGTTAACGTAAACCCTAGAGGAACTAGCAGCCAAGAGTGGCTGTAAAACAGCCCATAATGAGACAATGAATGGCCATTAATAATCAATTAAGGTACATTTTCGTTTTGATAATTTACCTAGCTTTAACGCACCATTTAAAAGGCAAAATTGGGGTATTAGGAAAGGTTTTGCAAGGCTGAAAATATATCCAGAAACAAAGCACGAATTTTGAGTTTGGTGAGGTTGAGTGAGGTTCTTGGGGGATGAATTGAGAGGAGGCTAAGGAGGTACTTGGTGTAGGGAAGATTCCAATTGCAAAAAAATTCAAGCTAAGGAATTTCAGGTTAAGGGAGTTTTTATGCTTATATTCGAATTGCATGATATATGTTGAATTGTTGGTTTCTGTTTGTTTCTGGTTAATTTTTCGTGTTTCTGGAAATTTCCAGAAACCGCCTGGCGGGCTACTTATAGCTACCAGGCGGCACATGCCTTTGTACGTGTTTTAGGTTCCTGGAAGAGGAACCGCCTAGCGGCACACTCTCGGCCGCCAGGCGACGCATGGCGTCTTACCCAATTCTAGGTCTGTTGGATGAAGCGTCTGCCGGTATTGGTTGAACCGCTAGGCGGCGCGGGTCAAATTGACTCGTTCTTGGTATTTTTGGGTTCTGGGCTGAATTGGATCAGAGGGAAGGTTAGCCGTGATCATTAAGAGAGGGTTTGTTGTTGAAAAATGGGGATATTGATGCGATTAGGAAAGAAATTGAATGGAACAGTGGAGAGATGTTTAGGGTATAAGGATGTGCGAATTGTAGGTCTTGGAAATCCAATAGCGGAAATTTAATTGAGTACTTCTAGTGTTGAAATGGACCATTCATTTTGGTTAGGGGTTGCTAAATAATTGGAAGAGTGTGAACGATCTATATTGGGAAAATACTGGAAGAAAAGAGTAGGGCAGGTTCGGGAGTTCTGGAAAATTGCCAGAACCGTATGCATCGCCTGGCGACCCAGGTCTTGTCGCCAGGCGCCATCTCGAGAAACCAGAATTGAGGCATTGCGAAGAGTTGCTGGAAATTATTGGTTCTTGGAAAAGTTCGGACGCGAGTTATTTGAGAGTGGGAAATGTTAGTTTGATGATAATATTGATAATGAGCATAACTATATAACTTAAGAATGGAATAAAGTAGAGTATTATGGAATTTAGAGTTTGGAGTGTGCAAGGATTATAGACTGTGTACACTGGACTTAGTAGAAAGGTTGGGCTTGAAATTGTGTAATCCAATGGCAGTTATTGATATGAAAGTGTTAGGGCATGGAAGTAAACTATGAGACTAAAGGTGTGAGGTTGTGAACCTATGGGTGGGGAGATCAAATTATTAAACTAGAATAGAGGGGGAAACCTAGCCTGTAAATGATCTAGAGCTGTTGGACAAAATCTTATTTAGTGAAAATTGTAATATAGGTGGACCAATTATGTTGGGGTGAAAATGATGTAGATCATAAGCTAAAGTTTGGGCAACTAGCAGATAACAGGGATTGAATCTTCGCACTGTCACAGGCTACTGGTGCCGCGCCTGGCGATATAGCAGCATTCACCAGGTGATAGCGGAGGAAAACAGTGGGGTCTGATGTATGTGGCGCCTGGCGACGGAAGGGGATCCTGCCAGGCGATGGCTGTTGCGCCAGTGAACTTTGGAACGCTTGCGCCTAGCGGTAGGGGTATAACTGTCAGGCGGTATCTGCAGGATTCAAGATTTTTGAGGCGCTTGGCGCATGGCGGTACGTGTCCCCAGCCAGGCGATTTGGAAGCTGCTAGCGCCTAGTGATATGTGTCCCTTGCTAGGCGATTTGCCTGCTGTAAGTCCTAGTTATGGATTTGTAGGTGTGATCTACAAGGCTTTTAGTGGTGCTTCAAATGTGGGATTGTTGGGTTCCTTGAGTTGAGCTCAGAACGTATCCCTTGAGTTGAACTCGGGATAGGGGTTAAGCACGTAGCATTCCTTGAGTTGAGCTCGGAATGGCATCCCTCGAGTTGAGCTCGGGATGGCGGATGAACATGAGGAACCCTTGAGTTGAGCTCGGGTTGGCGAGGGTTGCCGGTGTGAGTGTGCTAGTTGTGGCCAGTACGGATAGGTCCAGATGGATTGTCCTCCTCAGCAGATAGCTGACGAGTTTGGTAGTCTTGGGACAATGCGAACTATGTTCATATTTGGGAACTCCATCTGGCGTTACGGTGTATGATCCGTAACAATGGTTCCCGCACGTGCTCTATTGGTTGTGGCCGATAGGTATGGCAGCAAGTCACCTTGGGGTAATCATTATAAGAGGTAGAACACGAATGATTTGGTTGTGGCTAGTTGATACGAAATAGAGTGAGAGACTTTATTTTGGGGTTTGCATGAATTATATAAATGACTACTTATGTGTATATCAATAGGATTATATGTTGATTTTGTTAAGCTCACCCTATCTGCTTGTGTTTGGTGATGGTCGTGTGTGCGGTACACGTGAGCAGAGGATGTTGATGCAGGTGGTGCTGTTGATGCTTAGACTCGGAGTGGGGATAACATGAGAGTCTTTTTACTTATTATGTTTTGGAAATAAAATTGTAAACTCTCATGAGACATTTTGGTTATTATTTCAGTTTTATAAACTTTGGTTTTGGAATTATATTTGGCAGTAATAAAGTTTTAAATTTCCCGAGATTTAGGAAATGAGGAATTATTTTAAATACGACTTGTTATTTATTCGATTTTATTTTATTTTATTAAATCCGTAATATTCTGACGGGATGTTACAGCTCACACCGATAAAGATGATCATTGCAAAAGAAGAACAATGATCATAAGAAGCACAAAAGGGTAAGCTAGTTTATAAAAGAAAGAAGCATATAAAAATTAAACTGATTTCATCATAAACTAGTGTATTTCAAACATTCATAGAAAAATCAAACAGACAATTACAAACTCTCTAGACTCAATTACTAGATCTAGGCATTGATGCATGATTCTTGGTGGTTTTTGCACTTGTGGTGATAAAAAGAATACTACCCGACCTGAGTTGCAATACTTAGGCTGGTACATGCAAGGTTAGTCCTTTTAATTGTCATAAGAGCCATGGTGTTGTTCTTAACGGTTGGACCTCATGCCCCTCTCACAATATAATTCATTCTACTCTACACGAGTCTTGATCGAGTATTAGAGTATCAAGATAAAACTCCAGTATTGACTTCTTACATCAATGCATACACTAAAGGAACACCATCATAGAATCTCTTTACAAGTTTCCTGGAATTACACCAAACTCATACTTTCATCCATAAACATGATTCCACATCAAATTCCAAATACCACATAATCAACCTGATTTGAATTCTTCCATACTAAGTAATATCATGTTCGTGATCAATTACAATAATCATATATGTCCCTATATGCTCATATTCATCAATTAATCCATCAACACTTCTATAAACAACTATATACCTTATTCTATTCCAAGTCAAACCAAAACCACAAATAATAAGTGTTTTTCTCAAAAAGGAAACCTAAAATAGGAAAAACATAAGAGAGTAAATTTTCTAAATACATACCTTTAATCAATGATCCCACTCGTGAAAATGGCCAACGCTAAGTAACCCATTGATTTAAGCACACCCGGTGGTTCAAAAGTGGTACCCAATAGTGTATGAACACCCAAAACTTTCTTTTTTTAGCTGTGATTGAGCAATTTGACTCTTATTCAGTTAGTCGCCACTTAGTAAAATTGCAAACACTTAAAATCTCATATTTTTAACTCAAGTCGAGCCACATTGCTAATTAAAGAATCTGACAAAGGCCTTACGAATAACAAAAAAACCATAAAATTCATGTTTTTATTTTCACGACTCAAATGCACACTAATAAGATATTTTCACTGTTTCAACATACCATACATGCCCAACACCAACATAACAGATTCAACCAACCACAATCAATACAAACCCAAGCAAGCAAAAATCTTAAACATATTATTTTACAACACTAAAATTACAACCAACATCTAAAACAGAAAGCAAGATGTAAAAGCAAAGAAATTAGCTTCCCTCACCTTCAAAGGATAGCCCAAAAAATCTATAAGAACCCTCAATTCCTCTTTGAACTTGCGACAACTCTACCTTAGCCTAAGGAGAACATGAAGATGGTTGAACCAAACCAACATACAAAAAATTAGAAAAAAGTGAAAATAAGGACCTTAGGGCCACATGCAATCCAAAACAATTGCATGCGCTACCTAATTAAATCGGGTATTGAAGGGGGCTGAAATTTTGACTTACCCGAATGGAGATTTGGTTCGGTTGGATTTGAAGAGTTTCTTGCAATAATTACAAAAGCAATCTCTAACTAAAAAAAGGATGAGATTTTAGTGAGTTATTGAGGAAAGGAAATTGAGGTTGCTTAGAGAAAAGCTGTTTGAAAAGGGGTAGTTTTGAGTCTTTGTTTTTCTGAGAAACTAACTTTGAGTTTTGAAAAAAAAAAGATGGAGTTTTACATCATTCATATTCAATGTATTACAACATTCCACCAAACATTTCTTCCATAAGAAGATGAATAACAAGGAGCTCTATTGAATAAACAAAAATCCCAGTGGAAAGATTTTTTCGAACTTACATATTATGATTGGTATTTTTTCTGTCATTCAAACTAAATCATCCATATTTAACTTATTACCTTATAAGTCTTTAAAAAATTGACTTATTTTAGCAAGGGCACTCCACACAAATTGTGGGAATGACCAAAAGGCGATTGGGAGTAAACACTCCATGAAAACATGACTATCATGACTTTTCATGCTATGCATACTTCCTTTATCATGATTTAGACACCTAGCAATGCTAGATTCATAACCATCTGACATCTTCAACTCTATAATCGATTTATAAATAGATTTTACATCTTTTGGTGTCGACATGTACACTACCTTTGGTTTTGCTACCTTTCCATTTTGTAGGTGAACCAACTTTAAGTCCTTTCGTGCACATAATTTAGTCACATCCATCCTTGTATTTTGATTATCTTTGGTTTTTGAAACATCCCGGAAGGATATTACTTAAAATAAATAAAATAAAAATAAAATAAACAAGCTGAAATAAATACATCATTTATTATATAATGCATTTCCTAAAAACATGGAAAATTCAAAACCTTTAAATTTAATTTCCAACACAAATAAATAAAGTATTAATAAAATTACAAAAAATTAATTAAAAATGCTTCATAAACAATCCCAAGATTTCTGTTCCCACTCTCCGCTCCTATGTAGCTCTTGGCTCACCTGAAACATCATCTTCTCCCGGATAATAAATTACCTGATCATCGCCACACACACACACATAGATAGGGTGAGCTATGCACATATATACTTATATACATAGAAATAAATATGTCATCCATCCCAATGAAAATAACATCACTACAGTATTTCATTATTCTCAATTTACCCATCCCTGATCTCATAGCCCCTTAATGAGTCATATGCATGAACTAGGTCTTGGGACTTCACTGTGCTCCCACGAAACTAACCCATTCGTGGTGATGAAGGATCGTCTCAGATTTGGGGTGAAATTCATCCTGAACGAAAATGGGTATGAACCCTAGAACGAATGAGGGAAAATGGAGGACGTCGATTTGGGGGTTTTCGGAACGGGAGGAATTCATGCCACTTGGAGGAGGTTCCAAGATAAGTGAGGAAGATCCGCCACTTTGAATCGGAGATTCAAAGATAAGGATCGGTGGTTCTGAGAAGAACCTCGAGACTTGAGAGAAAACTCAAATTTTCATATATCTCAAATCTGAATACAAATGTGTCTCATAAGGGCTTATATACTATGGGCCGAAACACAAAAAGGCCCAACATAACTTAAGGTCCGAAAAAGCCCAAACAAAAACATTACAAAAAAAAATATAAAAGAGTTCCTATTCTACGATCTGAAGCTAATTTGAGATCTCTTTGAAGATCCTAGGCATGATTCCATCATCTGTTTTCTAATCCCTTGATGGTCCCGAACCACGCCTCCATCATTGCCTCCGGGTTGGAGAAAATTCGACCTCGAATTTTAGCGATTCATTACCTACAAACAAACACACAAACATAAGTGCTGAGAAGTACGCAAAACCATAATAGTCTAAAAACAGAAATAAAATGTTATCTAGAAAAGATTTGATTGGGATCATGGGAGAGGTCAATCCTTTGACCAGTCTTTGACTTTTTGATCAGATTTGACCAACTTTGACCATTTAAGTGTCCATTAGGAGAATGACACGTGGCATCTCCTTCTCTCTCCCAAATTAGGGTTTCCGCTTCCTCCTTTGGCTATAGAGAAGTGCAATGACGGCTGCCATGGTGGCTGCTCCGGCGCGAAGGTTGATGGCTCACAGACTGCTGTTGTTCGCTAGCCAGAAGGATGGAAGGGAGCTACCATGGCTGCTGGTGCGGGAAGAAGTCTGAACTGTGGTGGCGGCGACCACCGGTGCAAATTTGTGAAGATGGTTGGATGTGTTGCAGGTGCAGGTGCGCGTCGCAGATCTGGTTTGATCATGTGCTGGTTCATGTGGAGACGCTAACTGGTTGTCACAGTGGTGCTGCTGTTTCGCATTTTCCGGCGAGTTGCAGATATGCGGTTGATGAGTACGTATTTTTGCCCTCATTTAATGTTTAATTCTGGGTATTTAATTGAATTTATGTGCCTAAAGAGTGATTTAATTGATAATTTTGATAATTAGGTTGTTTGAGCTTGTGTGATAAAAATGTCTTAAAAAGTGATTTTTAGCTGCATAAATTATTTTTGGATATTTTAACGTTTGTTGATGCAGCTGAAGTTAAGTTTTAAGCTCATTTAGAGGTGTGGAAATAAATTGATTAAAGCTTCATGACACCTTAAAGATAAATCCAAGAATAAGAAATTATCAAAAGCACAAAAATTCAAGCCAAGCATTGCATGAAGACG
>Ga0214543_1007752_pt1 | contig 18134 bp, 12 predicted proteins | sample CNSS2metaG_FD_160094 | JGI IMG/M metagenome (GOLD analysis project Ga0214543, IMG submission 160094) | Root nodule microbial communities from cowpea collected in UCLA plant growth center, Los Angeles, California, USA - CNSS2 | ecosystem: Host-associated > Plants > Roots > Nodule | place: USA... | reverse complement strand
GGTGGTGTGCATGGAGGTGTAGGAAAATAGGCTCCTATTTTTTAGACAGGTGCTTTGCTACGTGAGAGAGAGAAAAATGAAAAGTAAGGCATGTGAGTGAATAGTGTGGTGAGGTAGTTTAAATACCCATATCAGGTGCAACATTCACATCACTGAATACTTCATTGCCTTCCCATTGTAGTTGGATTTGCAGCGTATCAAAATTAATTTGTCCTCCATCAATCTAACAGGTTCGGTCAATTTTATGATAATTTTTTTTTGTTTGTTTTGTTAGTGATTAACTTGAAATGATATTCTGTTAATATTTTCATATACTTTTACGTAGTTTATTATGGCTCAGAACAACAACCTGCCAGCAAACTTGTTCGTGTTGCGTCATTAAGACGATCACATCACCAACCAGATTTGGGAAGGAAACGAGAGGGTCCTCCGGCCACGACGCCATTCTATCTGGATACTAAAACATACAGATCTTATTGACCCTAGGGTCAGAATGTTAATTGATGCAACTGGTTTTGGTCACGTTCTAAAAGTGAGTAATATGGAGATTAACCACCTAATGGTAACAACATTATGTGAAAGATGGAGGCATGAAACTCACACCTTCCACATGCCACTCGGAGAAACAACTATTACCCTGGAAGATGTTTCACTGCAACTGGGGATGCCAATTGATGGTGAACCCGTCACCGGTGGAAGTTCTGGAAACCTGCTACAATTGTGTCAAGATTTATTGGGGGATATTCCTCCCGAAAATATGATTACAGGGAACCGAATAAAGCTATCATGGCTAAATAGCAGATTCCGAGAATTACTGGATGACGCAACACTGGCTACCGTTGGACAGTATGCACGAGCACACATCCTCATTTTGATTGGCAACATGTTGATGCCGAATACATCAGCCAGTCTCGTGCATTTTATGTTCTTGCCATTGTTAACAGATTTGGAGCATATTTCAAATTTTAGTTGGGGTTCCGCAGTATTGGCATGCCTCTATCGTGCACTGGATCACAACACAAAATTCCATCAAGACAACATTGGTGGATACATGTTATTGCTCCAGTGTTGGGCGTGGGAGAGATTTACATGCATCTCTCCAGAAATACAACCAGTCACGGAGGACGAGATTGTGGCTGGGCTTGCGTTCCCCTTAAGTGTGAGGTGGTGTCGGCAAACACATTCTGTGTTCCATGACCAAACTACTGTGGTGGGCTTCCGACAAAAATTTGATCAAATTCAACCAAAGCAGGTTCATTATCACCAATGCTCTACTATTTTGTTTCTTGAAATTCCCTTCGTTTTTTTAAAATTATTAACACTAATTTTTGCAGTTTTTGTGGACACCATATCGACAACCACATGTTAGTCGCATGATAATAATAAATGTTTCTCCAATTAGTCGGGCATTGGTTCCTCTTATATGTTTTGCGACGGTTGAATTTCACCAAGTTGACCGGGTAGTCAGACAGTTTGGTTGGCGACAAAACATCCCATCCGACCCGATGAACCTGGATAAGGTTCACCGAATTGATCTCCGAGGAATGGGGGAAATTAATTGGAGGCAATAACACCATCGCTTTATCATGCTATTGAATAATCGCCATAATTCCATTGTTCAGGGCGAACCTTTCACCAAAAGTGGCCATCTGCGTGATAACTCGCCCTACATGCAATGATACATAAATCATACCATCCGGTATATCACGGTTATTGCGCAATCATCCGATGATGAAGTGAGAATCATTTTTTCATTCACAGCATGCTAATTAAAGTTTCGATTATAATTCATTTTAAATAATAAAATTTAATTTGTTATTTTGTTTTAGTATGACATGCTGGAGCAATATCAGAATCCGCCTTCACATCAGCAGTTTCATCCGGATACACCCTTTTTCGGCCTCCTTCAGTCATAAAATGTAACTGCTGGTTTTAGGAATTGGGATCACAGAATGCATCCTCCATCGTCATCTCAACAGGTCCCGACTTCATATGGTTTTTTTCCAGCGCCTTCAAACTTTGGATCAGGTCCAGCGCAATATTATGGTGGTTCATCTGGCCCACATATTTCCAGCTATGGGGGTGTTCCATCACAAATGTTTGGGACATCATCACTAACTCCACCATCTGCATACCGAGGCGCCTCATCTTTACAACCATACTACAGACCTGAAATTCCATTTAATGTTTCAAAAGGAGGTTCTGAATCCGTGGAAGTGGAAGATACTAATGACGAAAGTGAGTCAGCCCCTCCTCCCCCACAACCTGAGAGACGACCTCGACAACCGACACGAAGGCCACCATGTGGCACAGGCAGCCACCGTTGAATAATGTTGTTGTGAAATAAAGTTATCACATTATGGGAGAATATTGTACTATGTATGTGTACTATTTCAATATGACAATTGCATATGTACGTAATGAATTCAACCTTTATCATTTTGTCTTTCTTGATTCACTCAATAATTGTGCAACTACTATGCTTATAAAAACCACATCCCCACACTACATCAAATGCAAACTTTCAACTTTCCAACACATCAATTGCTTGGCATCTCCTTCCTCTTTTTCTTTCTTAATTGAAAACCGAAAGATGGAACAATTTTCCCCTGAAATGTTTGGCATCACAAAGTCGCAGGATTTCACCAATTCTTACATAGCTGCCTTATACACAAACGATGAAATGAAACTCTGTGAGGATGGGGTGAAGTTCATATGTCAGACTCCGGAGATTGTTCGCATTCCATACAACTGCACATACAACATACTGAACCAAAGAGTTTGTGCAGCCATTCCAAGCCAAGCACACACAACCATTAACAACCTATACTTTAGACGACCCACAATGACTTTTGAAGGAAATATTGTCTATGACGCATTTGAAATAAAGACAGATGAACCTGTTTTTCAAATGTTGGAATGTAAGTCTTCTTTCCCTTTCAACACCATGATTGAATTGTACGTGACCTTCACAAGATCACCTGAAGAAATCCTTTCTCTTTTAACTACAAACACCCCATCATCATCATCCTCAAACTCTCTCCCAACTTCACCAACTATTCTTTATTATGGTGGACCTTTAAGGGGTGCTGGTATCATAGAGAGTCGATCTGGTTTTGGTCTTGAGTTTCGTTCCGATGCCACGAAAACCTTCTTCATCAGACATGATTGCACCTACGATGAATTATTACAAACTGTAACTCAATTAGTCGAGTGTGGTGACCGTAGAGTTGTCAAACAAATTGACTATCGTCGCCCTTCAACAATACGCAACAGGCGACTATTTCATGACACCGCGGAAATCAAATGTGACTTTGATGTTTCATAAATGATCAGTCGTTGGAAACACGTACAAAGTCTAGACCAATCTGTCAAAAAACCGCGCATCTCCAAACTAGAGACATCAGACCACCAACACCTTCCGAAGAATACCAAGATATCAATTCTGGATGGTTTGTGGATCACCGGGGAAGAAGAAGATACAAATGGTTGCCGTAAATCGTTGTTTTATTTATTTTTTTGCTTTCCATTTGAAGTTATGTGCAACTTATTTATCATTTTATTTTTCTTTAATTAATGCCATATGTTAAACTTTTTTATTAATGGAGTACAAATGCTAAAAAAAAATGTTATGCTGTAATCCATCACCACAATTAATTTTCAGCAACAATGCGTGCGGTAAACGATTACCATGAAAGTGTAATCGATTACCATGACCAAAATTTGGACATCTAATATGAGCGTAATCGATTACACAAGCCCAAATTTGTACAATGTAATCGATTACTGAAGTAACACGACAACCTGGAACATAAATAATACCTTCGTAATCGATTACAACACACCTTTAATCGATTAACAGGAGAATTTGCAAAATTATTTCTAGATTGGTAATCGATTACATAAACTCTGTAATCAATTACAACTCTAACACGAGCTACTAGAACTTCATTTTTTCCTTCGTAATCGATTACCGAAACCCTGTAATCGATTACAACACTATCAGAAGCCCCTGGAATGTTATTTTTAACGTCGTAATCGATTACACAAACCCTATAATCGATTACGACTCGTCTTCCACTATAAAAACAACATTTTCTCTCTCGGCCGCTGCATCCCAAAAACCCCACCCGCGCCCCCTTTCTCTCCTCCGTGATTTCATCACTGTGCCTTCATTTCTTAACCAAATCACCTCCCGTTTGTTGCAATCTTTCTCATTTTCAATTCTCTACAAAACCCACCGATTATAATCTTCAGAAACACCCTAAAATGGCAGAATCATCAAGGAAACGCAAGACTCAAGTCGGTGCTCGCCATCGCCGTGGTCCCGCCGTCAACGAACCTGAAGAAATAATTGCACCTTCACAACCACAGAGATTGTTCTCTTCCGTAGCACAATATGAGAGGTATACTTCAAAATTTTCTGCCAGAGATATTCTTGAACCCAGATATCCTGATGATTTTATAACTGAGCAAAACTTTGAGTGCTATGATATACTCCACAACTTGGGATTATTACCTTTTTTGACTAATCATAAATGTTATTATCCGGAATTAGTTAGAGTATTTTATTCCAACTTACAAATTACTGAGGAAGGGGTTATTCTTAGTGAAGTTAAGCATGTGAAAATTAGGATGGATATAGATATGTTTTATCGTATAACTCAATTGGGCACTCAAGGGGTCTGTTTTGAGGGAAACATGGTTGAGGAATGGAGAGATGATTATTCAAGTCACAATGCAAAAATGATGATTTGTCATGACAATGTAAATATTGGAGGAAGAATACTGGCAGGGCAAATGAAAGTGGAAACACGTATCCTACACTACATCTTATGTCGATGCCTGGTGCCCCGATCAACTAACCTTGCCTAAGCAACTGAAGGAGACATTATCTTAATGTGGGCAATGCTGACCAGAAGGCAGCTTAACTGGGGTCATCTGATTAGATATCGCATGAAAAAGGCATTAAGAGACCATGCCCCTTTACCATATGCTAATCATATTACTGACATTTTTATTAAGTTTAATGTTCCTCTAGAAGATGAACCATTTGAGGAGATTAATTGGAGAATAGGTCCAATTGGTGCTGAAGTGATTCATTCCTTTGGTTTTGTAAAAAACCAAAATGGTGAATGGATTCATAAACGTGATATGCAGAATGCACCTATTCATGATGACCGCACACCATCTCCACCGCCTCAGCCTACCTAGGATGCATCTGCTGCTATGCTTAATGATATTATCCACGAAATCCGCGATCTCCGGGCTTTTGTTGGTTCAAGATTGACAGTATAGATGCTCGGGTTGGTCAACTTGAGGAAGACATAGCTTATGTGCGGCGCCAATTTCCTCCATCTTAGATGCATTTTCATGTTTATTTTCATTCAAAAACTTTGTATTTTTTTAATGCACTTTGACATTGATATTATTATCTTAGTACTTTAATTGATTGTAATCTTTTTTTTCCACTAATATAACTGTTTTTAGTTTCATATTCAACTATATTATACATCATTGCTTTCCCATCCAGTGAAATGTTTGTTAACGTTTTTTTTTTCAAAAAATTACGCATGTAATCGATTACAGTTCGTGCGTAATCGATTACACAATACCCAGAAAACTGCAACACACTCAGTAATCGATTACACACTACGATAATCGATTACGGCTTCAAAGACGTTATCTCCCTGCACGATTACAGCATGCAGTAATCGACTACAACATACGGTAATCGATTATGGCACCAAAAATGTTCACCTCCCACACGATTTCGCCCTCTGACCCAGTTGACCACAAAAACGTATGGGGGCTACACGATTTCTTCATATGAAAACGTGCACCCCCAGAACGTTTTGCCTACTTCTGTAATTTTTTAAAAAGCTGCCTATATCCGTAATAAACCAAAGTCATTTGCCTAGAATGGAAAAAAAAAACCCGAAATGATATATATGACTTGGTGGTTACTTACTGTGATAGATTGGAAGTTGTAAAAGTAGAAGTCTAGATAAGAGGGTTAGAATGAATGAATGAGAAGATGCAGAAAAGTGGAACGAGGAGATGGCCAGATATTACTCCAACTTGAAGAGAGTGTACAACCAAAACCTCTCTCCCTGCGTGTCTTCATTCTTCGTTGCGCAAACTCATCATCACCCCCGACACCACCCGTTACGCCGCCTCCGTGCTCCTTCGTTTCCCCATCCCCAACGACACCTTCCCCTACAATACAACGCCATCATCTGCCACCTGGCACTCCACGCTGCCTCCCTCGCCCTTGCCCCTTCGATCACTTCACCTTCCCCCTCATCCTCAAACCCTCCACACTCAACCCTTGCAACATCCACGCCATCGTTTTCAAGCTCAGTTTCCACTCCTCCATCTACGTCCAAAACGTCCCTGTAAACTCACCCTGTCCACAAGAATTTTATTAGTTTTGGTTTGTTAGGTCAAGTGGAGTCAGAGTCTTTGCTGCAATCCACTAAGAGGTTTTATGACTTGTGCAAGACTTCTTATGTCCAAGTACATGTATAAATCCAGTTAATCAATTCTAGCTTATGTTTATGTGTTGATGACATTGCATTGTGATTTTGGAATGATAAATTGCTAACTTGGGTGTGATATCTTAATTGTGTGTACATTTCATGTGTGGAGTTAAATTATGTATGTTTGAAGTTTCATTAGCTTACCCTCGATCTCATTGTATTGATTGTTGTTTGTGTATTTTCTTCTTTTCCATTGATTACCATTAATTGGTGGGAGCATGTGATGATGTAGGAGTGGATGCACAACAAGATGTAGTAGAATCCTAGTCTGAGCATTAGATAACAATCTTTTTTTGTTCTTGTATAATTGTTTCTTTTCGGACAATTGTACTTATATTATATGTTAACTATTTTGGATTATCAAACATGTATTATCTCATTTTGGTGGTTTTATTTAATTAAAATGGGATGTTACAAAAATACTATTCAATTTCATCAATTGTCAACCATTCACAAAGCCTATTGATCAAGATCATACTCAACCAAATAAAATAGTTTAAATTCAGTACTTAGGAATCAACCCAAGGTCGTCTCCCAATTACCAATATTTTCAAAGATTCTTAATACACAAAAGAGTGGGAAAGATTGACAGATTCATAATTTCAAATCAAAATTAAACATAATTGTAGATTAATAAAATAGTGAACAAAAATAGTATTGATTCCTTGATCCAATTGAAATCCCATCAATCATAGGTCACGAAATCACTTGGCTCTGTTAACTCTCCTGAAACTCATGATTATGCAACTAAGCGAAGCTTAAAAACGAGTTTACCATGCAATTAAGCAAAACATACATCATTCAACTTCTCTCACACAAATTAAACGACTTTAATATAACCCACACTCATTAAGCATGAACAAAGGTTGAATTAAAGTGCAAAATAGAAACATAAAATTGTGATTAAGCATCTACCAATTTCGCATTCCTTCCAAAAAAGTAAAGATTGAAGAGAATGAAGAGCAAACAGAACTGAAATTGCAATAGGAATCAACAACCTTAAGGTTCCATTTCAATTTCTTCAAGGAACCAATACAAAGAATTTAGCTAGACATGGAATTTGAAATACAACTCAAAGAAAAATTGAACTGCATCATTCAATAGCAACAAAATGCTATAGAAATGTAACCAAGAACAAGCATAACATGAAAAACGTGAATTAAACTAGAAAAACGAAAACCCAAGGTTGGGTGTTGTTCAATACTCAAAACGAAACTAAATAAGCTTAAAGAGAGTGTGGAAATTAGAAAATCTCCAAGTGGGTGCTAGTTCAAAATGCAAAAACGTGAAAATGGAGTCTTTCATCAATGGGTCTTCGATGGGTCTTCAATGGAGCTCCTAGAAACGTGGTTCAATTGTTGAAAAACGAAGACAGGGGTTTTGCACCTAAAACCCTAAGAAAAACTCGTGGTCACATCACTCTGCCACTCATATTTATAAAATTGCCACTCAAGGTTGCAAAATTACAAAAATGTCACTCTGGGTCCAAAATGCTAGCCCAATTACTTGAATGTCGTGAAAATTATGTGAAAACTATCTTCATCTTAAGATTAATATTCAAGCTCCTAAATTGTTTCACAAAAATACCTAAAAATAATTAAAAACGAAAATTAGATCAATTAATGCCAAATTAATCAAAATTCTGAATAATGGCCAAATAAAGCCTAATGGACGAAAATACACTGAAGATAGACAATTAAGAATTAAACATCCATAAAGATGAGCACAAAAAGACAATAGAATAAGAGAATAATGACTCATCACCTATTATGTCAAACAACAGTTCAAACATATTTTCAAAAGATTCAAAACATGTCATCACAACAATTAACTCGATTTACTTGACGATAAAAATATGCACTTAAATATTAGCATGTTTTTGGAAACTTCCACTTGGTTGATGAACCTTATAAGTATTCTCCTTCGAAGGAAAAGTAAAAGATAACTGAAAATATTTGTAATTTGTTTTACTCTCTATTTATCCACTACCTTGATTTTTGTCATTTTGCCACAAGCTATCCTACTTCAGGTCGTATTCTTTTACAAGTTTCAAAAATTCAATGTTTGTTAAAAGAAAATGTGAAAGATGAGGATAAAATAATTAGTAAAATGGTTGAGTTGATAATGGTTAAATTTGAGAAATATTGGTATATGAATACAATATTATGTTTGCATCTGGTGCAATTTTAGAGTTAATAATGAACTTAGAAACATTGGATTTTTGTCATAAAACATTTGATCCATTTACTTAGGATCTAAAATTAGAAAAAGAAAATAAAAGAAAAGTTATGCAAGATTTCGCCAATATTCTAGCAAAGGTTTTACTACACCCTAGAATTTTCAAAAGCGTAAGTATTAACATTCTTCGTCCTCGTCTACTTCTATACGAAAGATTGTCTATGCAAGTTACTTAATTAAATCAACTTGTTTTTTTTTTTAGTTTTTATTGCACTTGTCAATTACATGCTACTAACTTATAACAAAATTGTAGTAAAAATGAGCAAGCTTCAAGTCGCTAATAAAATTTAAAGGATTCGACTAGTTACATATTTAGATGAACCAACCTTGAATTTGACTTTAAAAAAAATGGATGTGTTAGAATGGTGGAAGAATAATAATAAACATTTTTCATATCTTACTTTAATGAATACATATTTTTTAAACATCTATATCACCAAAGTGCATTTGAATTTGTGTTTAACATTCGATATTGGATCCTTAACAAATTATAAGAATTGCCTCTTGCTTGAAAATGTTGAAGAATTGTCTATACTTTTACTTTGAAGTATGAATTGTCTAAGATATTTCAATTAATTTAATTAAGAGTATTTTATTTTAGTATTTTTATTTTTAAATTCATGAAATTGCCATTGCTTAGATAATAAAGTAAAAGATTATAAGGATGAAAGTGTGAAAGAGGAGAGATATTCCAATGTTGCATCCCATGCTATTGAAACTTATAAGAAACAAAAATTCTTCTTAAATTAATACAAAATGATGACTAATTACCAATATTATTTTTTTCAGTAGTTCATACAACCATTTTTTTTTCAGGTTCCTTATTCATCCAAGATTTAACTTTGATACTTTTATTCGGTGTAGATGTTAATCTCGTGTTCATTTAGTTCATTTGAATTTTATTGTCAAGGTTAGCCTTCTTGGAGTGAACCAAAATATATGAAATATTACATGTTATTCTTTTATTTATGAAGGTCAACTTGTAGTCTCAAAAAGAAATTATGTAGGAATTGTTAGTAAAATTAAGCCTTACTTCTTGTATAAGTAATCCTTATAATATCTCAAGCGAATATTATCTGTTACGGTATAGGTAATCTCTTTTCTCCCTTACTAGATCTCTTAATACTTTGGGGTTTAGTTTTTGCTTCCTTTCCCAAACAACAACACACATTAAATGTTTTATAGGGGTCCATGAGATGAATGAAAAGTTTTATTTTGTTGTTCTCGTATGTGGTGCAGTGTTCCCAAAAATAGATGTTTTAGTCTAATTGGTCTTGTTAGCCAAATGGTAATTGTGGGTGGTGCATGATTTCTTTTAATTGCCATATATATTATTTATTTTATTGACTTTGTGGACTTTCATGATGGATATGCCATGTTACATAGGGGTAAGACTTTGTGCACCTCTTATCTTTTTCTCTTGTTGCCAAATGTGTCATGTTCTGTTGCATGAAAGGTCGGTCACGTATCATATCTCCTCTAGGTGGTCCGCAAGCATTTTCACGGGTTCTTTTCTTTTTGGTTTGTTACATGGGGTTTCTTTTCTCTTTCCAACTCTTCTTGAAATTTGGTTAGTAAAGTGGGTTCTTTTGTGTGTTCCCGTTCATCGGGCTTAAGTTTTAGCTTTTTGTGAAAGTTAGTTAGTTGAGATAGTGTGCATGAGTGTAGGTTGTGTCTAGCGGCGGATCTTGATCAAAAATTTTGGAGGGGTCAAAATAATATACTTAAATCTTATATATTTAATTATTATTACTAATATAAAAAATATATATATAATTTAGTATTGAAATCCTTTTATGTTTTTTTTTAATTATAGTTTTGAAATTGTATTTGATATGAAACTCATTCTAAATAAGTTTTCTAATTTCATCTATTTTCCTGAACATTTTCATATTTGAGAACATTTTCTTATAATAATTTCCAAATATAATAATTTTCAAAGAATATAAAACATTCTGCCTATAATTTAAAAGAATTAATATGAAATTTTTCCCTTATAATTCTTTGAATTTTAATATATGGTTCTCTAATTCAATCTAATTCAACAATTGAATTCCTAGTATCATATTTGACTATAGGTAAAGAAGTAAATTTGTATGTTTTCTTCTTCAAGGGTATCTTCCCTTTTATCACTTAAAAAAGTAATTTATTATTTTGTTTTTCATCAATAATAACTATTTTAAAAAAATTAAGACTGAAAATAGTTTATCAAAATCTAATCACAAATTGAGAGACGTAATTACTAAAAAAAATGATAATTAAGTCAGCTTTAAGAAATGGTTATGTAAAAACATAAAATACCTAACTTTTCTTTTTATATTCATAAAAAATAAATATACAAAAAACTCATAAGATGAAAAAAAAAAACTAAATATCAAAATAATATTTTCCTAACAAGAGAAATGAGAAAATTATCTTTTTTATCTTAGAAGATAACGGATGAGAACTGAGAACGAAATAATGAATTTATTTTTAACTTTATATTTCTTTTTTAAAACCAAAAACTAAAGAAGAGATGCAAGAGTAATAAATGAATACAATACGTGATAAACTTAAAATGAGAGAGAGAAAAAAAATCTAAATAAATTTTACTACTCTTTATTATGTTTACTTTTTTATTTTATTATTTATTAATATTAAATATTATATTTTATAAAAAAAATCAATTTAAAAATTAAAAAGTCTTGGGGGCCATGGCCCCCTGTGGACCTTCTAAGGTTGTGTCAGGTGGTGGTTTCACGTTAATATATTCTAGTTCTTGTTTTCGTTTGATGCATGGCAAAGTGCTTTAATTGTTTTTATGGTGTGTCATTTGGGTTTCAAACCTATTTTTTGCATATTGTGTGAGGGCAACTTTGGTTTCGTTTCCTCTTCTTGTATTATTCCATTTGTGTTTCATTGCTTTGCTTTGGAAAATTTGAATAATTAACAGTTGTTGTTTTGGGTTGCTCACTTTCTCAAGGTGCATGATCATATTCACAATAGTTTGTGGTGCAGTGCATGTTGGGTATGCTATATATAATTGTGTTAAGTGCTTGGAAAAATGTTGTGGTTAAAGGTAGTTTTCTTTTTTTCATTGGTTAACTCACCTTAGGGTTCGGTGCAACCATGTGCTAGTTGGTTATCTCAAATATCTTGATGGTTGGTGCAATCACAGGGTTGCATGGGATTACTCTTAGATAACATTACGCTTTGAATTTTGTCTCTTTATTAGTTTTATATCACATGTTTATTTGATTGATAGAAGATCATGGGCCCACATGGTGCTAGTTTCCTTTCTCATATTTTTAGATGCATGACTCATATGACCTAATGTTTGCATTGTTTTGAGTACGTGAATTCTCATCTTTGTTGCAGCCGTTTCCACTGGTTTTCTCTATGAATCACATATGAATTACATGATTTTAGTTGCAAGCTAAAGCCATTAAAATCCTAACTTTATGGTGGGACCCGTTTGATACTCTACGTGGATGTATCAAATTGTTTTCTTATTTTATTTGACTTTTGGGTAGTGATTGCTTTAATGCATGATAATATTATTATATTACTTGATTAGTTATACTCATAAAAGATGGTGGAAAGTGCAAGCTTAATAAATATGAGATGTTGAGTATTATTTGAAATGTTTTATTTTACTACATTCTGTTTATGTATCCTTATTTATGGTTAGTTTACCCCTATTTGTTTGTTTGTGTTTGTTGTGTGTGCGATGATCATATAACGTGAGTTATACGAGAGTATATGATAATGCAGATTCTTTTGGCATGGAGTAGAATGACGAGGGACTAGGGTTGAACTTGGGATTTTATATTCTTTTATCAAATTTTTTACCATAAAGGGTCAAGACGATGTAATTTTATTTATTTTTATTTGTGTTTGTTATTTGAAAATTTTTAGACAAATTGAGGTTTTAAACTATCCAATGTAAATTAAATTATAAGTTTTTTTATTAGTATGTTTTAAAGGATAATCATTTACTGCCAAACGGGTTCATTTTATAACTTTTCGTGACATCCCAAATTGAGGTGTTACATACAACTCAATTACGAACCTTTTCGCTACAAACAGATCCTAACTATATTTATCACAACAAAACATCAACACAATGCAACCATGAAAAATCAACAATCATGCATAACATATATCTCCAACTAAAGACATCCAACCTAAGATCACACTGTTCAAACTAAAAAACATGTTATGAACTAGCTGTCGAAAATTCAGCTAAATCAAAAAGGTTAACGAACCGGGAAATACAATTTTATGAAAACTGTGCAAACTAAAAAAAATCGTAGTCATTCAGCGACTAGAGCATGGCGCCCATCGGAACCAAAACCCAAGACCCGCAGCCTGACAATAGGAAACCACCGCCCGGCAAAACCCAAACCCGAGACTTAAGGACCTTGTGGAAAGAAGCCAGCGCTCGACACTTTCTACTACACAAAATTATGAAAAACAACATTTTTTCATGAATAATGTACTTGTTTCATGCATACCAAGCATCGAAACCATGCACAAACCTTACCAACCATCTTATATCCTTCCTAGCTTTCCCAAGCTATATCACGTTTTATATCATATCCACATGACCAATTAAATTCTTACCTCATGGTATAGTCCCTGCAATACTCACACCAACAAAACAATGCATACACTAAATACAAGGAAAAGAGAAACATTTCAAGTACCATCAATTATGCATATAACACACTTCAGTCCCTTTTATATCAATATAACACGCAATCAAAGGTGCATGTTCAAACAGAAACCACAACGCGCCATCACGCAACAACCAAGAGCGAACCCCGTTGCGCATTAGGCGTCGCCTAGCAGTTCCAAACTACCGCCTAGCGGTGCACCAGAGGTTCATGTGCAGAACCTCATTTTCTCCACCTACGAAAATTCTTAAGCACTAAATGCGCGACCCACTCATGCAATTTCACAACAACAAAAAAACAACCAATCATGCTTCCAACATCCATATGTCCTCAATTGGCTCCATCAAAACATGTACATACAAGTTTTTTATGCAACATATGGATACCAAACATCATGCTTATGAAGGAAACAAAAATCAAATGGCTAAGAGGCAACATACAATCATGGTAAGACGAAAATACAGCTCCCCTTACCTTTTTTTCTTGCTGCTCCGCCCTTGCTCACGCTAAGGACGACCTCATAGATGCTTCTTTTTCCCCAGAACAAGCTTCTACCTTCAACTCTAACCCCAAGGCCTCCCCTAGCAGCCATACGAAAATACACCTTCCCCCTTCACTAATTCCCTCATTAATTTATTTTTTCGCTATAAAATGAATTCATAAAATAAGTAAAACAAAAATAAGGTTAGTTGCCATCAATTGGCATTATAACAAGTAAAAGAACTATATAGCTAGCCAAGGTTCAAATTCCCATCCACACAGTTTTCAAGCCTATGCACAACCAATAAGCCATTACATGTTTCATGACATCTCAATTCTACCAATAAGCCATTATATGTTTCATGACATCGCCATGCATAAATGCAAGATAAAATAAATAATTAAAACATCACATTAATGGCATACGGAAGATTTGAACTCAAGGTCTCCCAACACAACCAAGTGCTCTCAACTACTTAAGCTACCAATGTTCCTTGTTATAACTTGACAACATAATTCTTTTAGATATACTTCTAATCCAATATTATTTTAAATAAATATTTATTTATTTAATTAATTTTCCCGGGTCTTACAATCCTCTTCTGACTCTTTATTTGTAAGTCAAATGCAGGATGACTCAAAACGAGTTGGGACTAGTGTAGTTTAGGCTTTTTACAATGCCTTATATGGTTCTCTCGCAAACGAGGCATAAAAAGACGTGGTGACATTTTTGCAATTTTTTGAACTTTTATGCCCTGGTCCTAAATACAATCGAGGCGAAAAACATTTTATGCCTCAGTTCTCTCACAAACGAGGCATAAAAAGTCACAGTGGCATTTTTGCAATTTTTTTGAACTTTTATGCCCTGGTTCTAAATACAATCGAGGCAGAAAACATTTTATGCCTCTGTTACAATACACCCGAGACATATATCTTTCCAAAAATTTTATTTAACCCGTTTTTTGAAATTTATATGCCTCAGACCCCACTTAACTAAGGCATATATGAATGTATGCCTCAAATTAAAATCAACTGAGGCAATAAACCTTCTTAGGGTTAAAAAACCCAAATCGTGTCATAGTTGTAGTGTCTTTTGTCTTCTTCACGGAGTTGCAACGTCTTCGTGGAGTGGAGCAGCATGTTTCGCATGGAGTGGAGCAACATTTTGTTTCCTTCGTGGAGTGGAGCAACATTTCGGCTTCTTTGTGTGGAGTTGTAGAATGCCTTTGTGTAGGAACAGTGTGAGCCTTCCATAGCCAAGGGTTTCTTCGATTTCCTTGTGTCCTCTAGCTCACTAATCAATTCACAACAGTGCGAAACACAAACACCAAAGAACCCTAAACGAACAATCACACATCACATCGTCAACCCTAAGCCCAACGTTTCGCTCTAAATGCTTTGCATCAGAGTGCTAGCAACATGGCTCTCCCACTCGGCAAGCTCACCATTATCATCGGTGCAAGTTCACTCTCATCACTTGCTCCAATTAATCTCTTTTTTTTTTCTTTATAATCAATTGCTTTATTCCAAATTTTGTTACATCGTAATTTAAGTTCTGATGAGGACTATCCCAAGATTCCATACAAGAAGAACTTGAAGATGAAACTTTAAAATTTAAAGGACCTATGAAAAGGGCAAGGAGCAAGAGATTGGAAGATCAAATCTATTCAAGGCTCCTGATGCTACAAGCAATCGGAAATTCAAAGGATATGAAGATCATGGCTTGGAGCACATTTGAAGGATAGTTTTTAGGAAAATTAATTTATGTTTTTAAACTTTGGGTTTTCTTTTAGATATTCGTTATGTTCTATGCTTTTGGGCTTTGGGCTTTGTTTTATAAATTAGTTTATATTTTTATGTTTTTTGGTTTGGGCCTTCTTGTAGGGTTCTTATATGCCTATATATAGAGGTACCAAAAAACAAATGTAGACACTTTGAGTCATATATTGAATTTGATTTCATTAAAGAAAGGATTCTCTTTGTTCTTTGCTTAGGCCTCTAGTTCTTATCAAAGATTAACATCTTTGTGGCGAATCTTCACTTGACTTATCAATCTGCTAGATTGTGGCGTCATCCATCTCTATCTTATTACGTGTTCTTCTCTTATTTATTCATGTCGTGCCTCTTGAGGATTCAAATTCAGAAACGATCGTACTCTTTTCTGTATAGGATCATATCATCTGGTATCTAGAACAAGGTTCTGGTTTTGAATTTCCTCTTCGATGTTATTTTTTTCTGTCATATGAAAAAAAAAACTAAAATTTTTGAATGTTTGTGTGTTCTGTGCTTTGTTTTGAACTTTTGTTTATTTCATTATTCTTAGAATTTTGTAAGGAGTAAAACAAAGAGTCTCTAAAAAGTGGAGGAAAAAGGATTCTAGAAAGTTAAATTTTGGAGTCAAAAGAGAGCATGTGGGAGGTGTGACTTGCCACCTAAGCAAGTCACACTTGGCATGACATGGGACGTTTATTTGAGAGCCTTGGAGAGCAAGCATGAAGCTTCTAGATCTCACCAACTCTTTCTCTCCAATTCAAGCCCATTTTAAAGTCCAATTCCCTTTTAGGTCCAAATTACTTTCTAAAGCCCAATTTCCTTTAAAGGGCTAATACATGGTTGATTGAAGTCGTACCCGACCAAATAGAACAATTAAATGAAATATTCAATAGTTAAACCAAGGTCGTCTCCCAGTGACCAAACTTATCATTGAAAGCTTTTCGAATTGTCATTCAACACAAAAAGGGGGGTTGGCAGATTCAAATGCTTACAACAGATTAAATGAAATGCAATAGTGATTAAAACGTACTGACTTCCTTGATTCAAATACAAGTTCACTTATCATAGGCCACCAAATTAACACCTCTGCCTACTCTCAATCCACTAAACAATAACCTACTAAGCGAAAGTTACAATCCAGTTTGATTATGCAAATAAACAACGCATACATCCATGAATTTGTGACAACCAAGCTAAATACATTAAGCATGAACATAACCCAACCCAAACAAATGAAATTAATATGTAAATTAAACATAAACAAATGAACCACATACATTCCACGAATTCAAGATAAAGACATGACATATTTCACAAAACAAGCACAACCTCAAAGCTTCATTGCATTTTTCATCAAGGAGTCAATACACGAATTTTGAAAGTCATGGGAATGGAGCAATTAAACACTTCAAAACTGAAATGCACAAAACAAAACACTAACTTGAGTCTTTTTGAAATGCAAATTCAAGAAAAATGAGAATTTTAAAGCTTTAATGGAACAAAAATGGCTACTGTGATATAGAAACCAAAAACCCCATACATGGGTGTTGTTCCAAGTCAATACAATCAACAAAACGAAATACCCAAGCTATCAAATGAGTTGAAAACGTAAAACCCACATTGGGTGTTGTCAATGGTGTATAAAAACACTAAAAACGAGTGCTAAAACATGAAAACGAAAGAGGCACCTCCATGGGTCACCAACCAAGCTCAAGAACGTGAAAATGGAGAATGGGAGGGAAGATCAACTTCCAATTTGGAACCAAGGTCAATTTGGTTGAATGTACCTTAGTTCCGAAAACTAGAACTGCATACACCCCTTTTTCAACCATCAAAGCTCCTAGTTTTGACACCGATTACTTAGTTAGTAAGTATATTATTTTCTTTTTCTTTCTTTTTTTGCGTTTAAATTTTGATTAATGTTTTCTTTTGTTATTGTTTCTTTTTCTGCAGATGTCATTGGAATGTTTACTGGTGTTGGAATAGAGAGAGCTCGAGAAAGGTGGTAAGAAGACCAAGATGAATGTGAGTTGGTGTTGGAGTAACTTGGGGTCTAGTTGGAGAAGTGAAGTTCTTGCGCGAGAGAAAAGATTGTCGCAGTGACTCTGTTCATATGCTAACGGCGGTTGTGATGGCAAACGGCGGTGATTTGGGGGGCCCGAATAAGACGCGAGTAGAGGAAACAGTCTAAGTGGTGCAATGGCGAGCGCGCTGGTGTCGACGTTGACAAAACTCTGAGAGTGGTCGTCGTCACCGTTGACAACTTTTTCGTGAGCATGGTTGCACTTTAAATGGTGGCCACATATGATGGTGTGGTGGTTGATGAGTTCAAATTTTTGCCCTCATTTAATATTTAAATTTGGGGATTTAATTGAATTTTCTGTGCTTAAAGATTGATTTAATTAGGATTTGTGATTATTGGATTTATTGAGTAAGTTTGGTA
>Ga0214543_1007746_pt1 | contig 18143 bp, 11 predicted proteins | sample CNSS2metaG_FD_160094 | JGI IMG/M metagenome (GOLD analysis project Ga0214543, IMG submission 160094) | Root nodule microbial communities from cowpea collected in UCLA plant growth center, Los Angeles, California, USA - CNSS2 | ecosystem: Host-associated > Plants > Roots > Nodule | place: USA... | reverse complement strand
AGTAATATATATATATATATATATATATATATATATATATATATTATATATATATATATATATATATATATGAAATACTTAAAATTATTTAAACAAAATTATCCGGGTTCAACTTCTTTTAATATTGATTCACCTAATTTTTTACATTTAGTCTAGGCAAGTGTTGCTTAAATACTTTCTCCATCCTCTGGTCTATTTTTTAAGGACAAAACTATGATAAAACTTCACACTCAAGAGCAGAGAATACATCAGAAACGTGGTGGTTGTTCTTAACGATGTTATCGGACTTGTGGTCGAAACATTGGCGCTGTATGTGGGAATGACAACTCCACTTGCCTTCAACTGGGGTCTTGTTCCGATACATCCAATAAGTCTCACATTATTTAGGAGTCGATGTCAAACGCAATTTAAATACTCGTCCCTTTGATATATCTTTTAAAAACAAAACTGTGACGGAGTTTTACACTCCAAAGCAGATAATATCTCGAAAACATAATTATTATTCCTAACACACAATATGTATCTAATAGAATTGATTACCTTATGTTACGCTCGTATCATCACATATTTCAAATGTAATAACATAACTAAAACAATATCAAAAGCAAGCTCTAAATAAGCTTAACGAGGTGTTTAGGCCAAGCTGCAAAGGTCTTAAATATTTCTCTCAATGTAATATAAAAGAAAGTTCGATAATACAATACTTTATTATTAAACTAAATTTACACGCTCAACAAATTAACCATCAGAAACAACTATATTATTACATACATGGTTATCAATTTCCTATTGATAATTGCAAATACAAATACATAAAAATAGGCAATACAAATTTTTCCCTATTCATATATCATATTTTGGTTTTATTTATCAACTAAAAATTATATTTATAAGAAATTGCATAAAAAGTACAAAAAAAAACTAATGTTAACTTATTAATTTTAAATAAAAATTATAATTCATATATTCAAACATATTTATTATAGATTTTAATAACAATATAAGGAGATTAAATTGGTTTAGTGTTCCCTTAACATGATTGTTCTTTACACATAGGAGCAGATTCTTGTCTAGTTATCAAGTTAGATAATATAATTTTTACAGTCAAGTAAGCTCTTATTAATCTACAAATTCATGTACTAATTATATGAATATTTAGTTGAAAATTAATTTATAACTACCTATGAAAAGTAGTACAAATTTATATGCAAATTTAATATGATATATGTATAAAAGAAAGAATAAATAATGTATATTTATTTAGTTGAGTATACAAAAATCATATATAAGCTAATAATATATGATAAGTTTATTTTAGCTTTTATAATAACTCATCTTATACCCTAATCATGATTTTTAATTGACTAATGAGAATATTAAAACTTTTATGAAAATAGTAGAAGTCAATTAAAGTCTAAAAATGGTAGTATAAGATAAGCTATGATATTTGTATTATATATTTTGTGCCAAAGTAGATGTAACATTTTAGACTTTTAAATGATGAAATGAATCCGCACAATAAATGTCACTTACAATCAAACAAAGAGACCTATATAACCCATAATTTCTTATACTTGACGGAGTTTGGAATAATATTCAACTCATGAAATGAAAATTTCAAACTATTCCTTAATCTTACTTAAACACCAAAATTAATTACGAGTTACCTTATAATCCTACAAAGTGGATTTGTAAAGTAAAAATATTACTCCAAATAATAATTTGGAAATATTGGTAATCGATATAAGATATTTAATATACTTTGTGGTGTTGGAAATGAGACATTTCACATCTGAAATAAAATATTTGCAATTATTCCGATAAAAAGCAGACATAACAAAATCAACAACAATTATTAAAATTTACTCTATTACAATTTTAGAATGTGTTTGTTTACAAGGACCGAAAGGAAAGGATTAGAATTAAAAAAATGAAAAACACAAAAATGTAAAAAGCACGAAAAATAATAATATATACGTAAAACTCTTTTTGTAACATTATAAAAAAGTTATTAATTATATTGTAAGCATTTTATTAATTTTTTGCATATCTTATATACATATAATAACAAATTATGCTTTTTATGTAGTTAGTATTTATTTTCTTATAGCATAGAAAACAAACAATTAAAACAATAAATATATTTATTTTACTTCTCTTTTCTAATTCAAATGATTTTACTTTTTTTCCCACTCTCACTTTTCATAATTATATCAAAGCAAAGCATAAAAAAATATGCAAGATAAATATTTTTTATCAAAACTTTCTTCTTAAAATGTGTCTCAAAGATTAAAAAATAAATAAAACTATCATTTATTTCAATTTTTAACTTGTTTGTGACTTTTTGAACTCATCTGAAACACAGAAATTTACATTTAGCTAAATTCTCTACATGTTAACAACATTTATAGAAAATTTAGAATTTCCAAAATATATATATTTGATTTTCTGAATATACAGATAGAGAGAGAAAGTGAGAGGTGCTCCATTTCGTAGAAGGTGCAAAAGCCTGAATGGTTTGAATATGAAAATGGTTTATTAGGTCTTCGCGTTGGACCATTCTGGCTGATAACAGTGGCGTGCTCAATATCAAAACCATGTATAAATACCCATATTTCGGAACACAAAAACTTCAACAATCCTTGCACAAAAACTTCTTCACACAAGAGTAAAACACCAAAACCAAAACTTATAATTGTTCTTCAGTGTTCATATACATCCACACCAAGTTTTGAAGATGGTTAGAGCTCCTTGTTGTGAAAAGATGGGATTGAAGAAGGGTCCTTGGACTCAAGACGAAGATCAACTCCTCACTTCTTACATCCAAAAACATGGCCATGGAAACTGGCGTGCCCTTCCAAAGCTTGCAGGTACTTCGTATCTGTGTCTGTGTCTGTGTCTCGTAGATGTTTCAACTGTTATAAAACAGATAAACTGAAGAAAACAATCTTTTTGATGAATAATTAACATGCTTCCATTCACCTTTTTATATGATTAAGTTGGTATATTTTAGTTTTTTGATGATTTGTGATGTTGTGTTCATTGATCTTATATTCTGAGTTGTCTGGTATGATTCTCAGGGCTATTGAGGTGTGGAAAGAGTTGCAGACTGAGATGGATTAACTACTTAAAACCTGACATCAAAAGAGGAAACTTCTCGAGTGAAGAAGAAGAGATTATCATCAAGATGCATGAGTTGCTGGGAAATAGGTGGGTTCATATTTCTTCTTTCATCTTTCAGATCAATCGCATTATGAAACAAAGTTCAATAATAATATAATAATAGTAATGATAATAATTGGTTAATAATATGGTGAAATTACTATAATGTGTGTGATTCTGTTCATGAAAGTGAATTTCGTTTTTAATTTTTGTTTGGTTCTTATCTCTTTCTTGTTTTCTTTGAAACGATCAAGATTTAGTGGTGGGGCAAACTTCATTAATGTTGATTATAAAATTAAAAAGAAATTGGGTCCATTCCTTAATTATTAGTTAATTAATACATGTAGAAAGACATTCAATTTGATGCAAAATCAAGGATTGATGGATCCATTAACTGATTTTTATCACTTAATTTAATATTCCTCAAAAACAAATTACTGTAAATGAATTTCAATGAATTTCCTAGCCATTTTTTTAGTTTATTTTAATAAATCATTTATTTTATTACTTCCTTTTAAAACATTGATCATCAAGACTCTTATCGTATTCTTAGTCTATATACCTTAACTTGTTAAGAAAAAGGTTGTTTGACACGACCATTTCATAACTCTTACAAAAGTAAAATAGTCTTAACAAAAGTTAATTTTTATATTTAAAAAAAAATGAATAATAATAAACAACAATATTAAATGATAGTAAAAAAAAATGGTGTCAAAATACTAGTGTCCTATTATTTATACCATTTCTTTTCGAATCACATGCAACTTCTAACATATCTATGTTAGACAGACACATGCAAATATATATATATATATATATATAACAGTTTAACCTAGAAACTGAAACAAGAATCTGATGCAAAAAGGTTAGCATGTCTGAGAACATTATTAACATAATGGTTTGTTTTCAGGTGGTCAGCAATAGCAGCAAAACTACCAGGAAGAACTGACAATGAAATTAAGAATGTGTGGCACACTCATTTGAAGAAGAAGTTGCTGAATTCAGATACCAAAAGGGTTGTTTCCAATCAAAAAATCAAACGATCTGATTCTAATTCCAGCACCCTAACATCATCATCATCAGCATCAGCATGCACTTCTTCAAGTGATTTTTCATCATTCAAAAACATGAACAACAACAACATGATCAAGAGTGAAGACACAGAGTCCGAGGAGACAACAATGCCTCCTATTGATGAAAGCTTTTGGTCAGAGGCAACAGTTGAAGATGAAAGCTCCACCATGATCATGCCATCAAATTCTTGGACAATTTCAAATGAACTACAATTTAATTCTGTGGAAACTTTCCAACAACACAGTTTTGGTTCAAACTTTGATGATGGCATGGATTTTTGGTATGACATATTCATCAGATCAGAAGACTCAATAGAGTTGCCACAGTTCTGATAAACTTTTCATCATTAAATTTGGCAGATAGAAAAAAAATATACTTAAAAGCAATATTAATTATATTAGCAAATTAATTATATCTGACTGTTACAAGGAATATCTAGAGTCATTCATTGAGAAAAGAAATTGGTGTAAAGGGTTAAAAAAATTATTGCGTTATGATGTAATATATGCATAAAAAAAGGGCAAAAATATGCATACACTAACTTTGTTTTTTATGTATATTGTGCAGTACTCTCAGTTTTAGTCAGAAAAAGTTTCATTAGGTTAGGGCTATTGAAATTGTAATAGCAAAAAATTGTGTGATGGAGTATTCAATTTTTTCACTCTTCTTGTGTTTTGTTGTTTATTTTGTTTTGAGCTTGTCGTTTTTGTTTGGATTTATGTTTGAGAGCATCACTTAATTCACTCATGTGAATTATTAAATTTTGAATTGGTCCAACAAATAATTGCAACTTGCAAGTTATTTTTGGCTGCTTTGAAAAGTAAATTTTGTCACCCATGGATGCTTAAAAATCACTCTGTATCATTCTCTGCTCAGATTGACAAGTAAAACAACACTTAGAAAATGACTTTCTTAAAAAAAAAAAAAAAAGTATAGAATATTTTTTAAACAAATGATCTTTTATTAGTTAAAAGGTAAATTTGTTAATTTTTATTATAGTCTATAAGATACATAAGTGCAATGCATGGACTAATATTTATGATAACATCAAAGTGAAAAATAAATGCAAATTTGAAGTTAAAAGAATTTTAGTGATATCATGGTTAGAGGTGGCCTGTCCCTGACCGGTTAATGGGTTGGTTAGGTTACCCCGTCATTTTCTTTTTAATTTTTTTAATTTATTTTCAAATTTTTAATTTTTTAATTTTTTAATATACGTATAAATTAATATTAAAGCATATTTAATCATATAAAATATTTTTTAAATTTTTAATTGATTAGTTAACATTTTTAATTAGATAAATTAAAATAATTATTATATTTATATGTTATATTATTCTATTATAACTAATAATTAAAATTTAATATATAAGTATTAATAATTTAAATTACAATATTATTATATATTATATATTTACATCTTTTTAGAAAAGATAACAGAAAAAATTAAACTTTTTAATTACTTTTTATTTTAAAAAGAAAAAAGGTCAACCGTCAAAAACGAAATTACTGTATTTTAGTCCGTCAAATTGATGAACATGGTCAAAACAAAGTAACGGAGTATCCCTTGACAAATCCAGTGTATTTTCTCACTCCTAATCATAATAACACATTAACCAATCACAACTCATATCTAGTAAAAAATAATTCTTTGACGTTTCTCCGAATAAGTTCACATAATAATTCATTTTAATAATATATTAATATGTATTATTTTAATAATATACTAATATTATTAGAATTTTAAAATAAAAAATAAAACAAATATTGTTATTTTAAGTTATTAAGTGAGTATTTTTTATTTGGTATTCACCAATATATTTAGTAAGGTTAAGCTGCTATTTATTTTATGAATATGACTACTTTTTGTCTAAATTCTCACTTAGATCTTATTTTCTTCGGGGAAGGTTTAAGATTCATGTAAATAAAAAATTCTTTTATCTAAAGACTCATATGCTATGAATTGAATATGGAATATAAGCTTTTTATTTTATTTTAAATGAAGTTGCATCAGTGAGCAGTGTTAAGTGATGGGTCATAAGCCTAATTTGATGATAACTTCATTTTAAATAGATTAATAAAAGAGTAGAATATGTTGGCAGCCATAGAAAAGATTGATCTGCCTAAAAGTTAAAAAAAGAGTTTTTGTCGTAAACTCTGATTTTTTGGATAAATAGTAACTTAGCTTTCCAAGTTTACCATTGTATTTATATCTCTTCAAAATCATCAGACCTACTCATAGAGCATAATAAACAAGTGAACATTTCTCAAGATTTCTCTGAAGAGTTATACATGTTTCAATTAAAACAAAGTTAATAACATATATGTTTAAGGAGTGTGAGAAAGAGATGGTAGAGGTAAAAAGCATGGATGATGTCGTTATTGCACAAGAGCTGAGGTATGCGTCTGCACGCTAGTGCATCCAACACATAAAGGCACCACAAGCACACCAAAAAGTAGAAAGCATTAAAGAAGCACATAATCCAACTAAATATGCGGCTCATGATATATTAAATACCATGACTAAAACTGTAAACTCAAATATCCTCCTAAAAGGATTAGATGTTGCAAAACAACAAGTAATGCCAATGAAAAGCACACTCTCTGCACTCAGTTCCTTTGTGTCTTGGAGAATTATTCAAAATTGAAGCTACACTTGTATACGCAAAAACATGATCCCGACCTACAGGGATAGATCACAAAAGCCAATGTGTCTAAGAGAGGCATGAGTAAGCCAATGCCTTCTCCTCAGAAAGCTCTTCTCCTGTCAAGTCCAACTTCTTCCTTGAAAACTCGTCAATTGGAAGTCCTGAGCAAATTATTGGAGAAATAAAACAATTATCAGATGCATTCATTCAAGTTAGAACAAGTGGTTGTTTCAAAAAGTAGTGTAACTATTACAAAAACATCGTTTAATAGAAAAACAACAAAGCCTTTATTCAGCTAAAGATGATTCGGCTCAGTTAATTATTAGAGTTTTATAAATGTTATCTGTCAAGAATAAACGTTCTAGAAACTCAAACTGGCCCGTACTTTTAGTTGCATAGAAAGTATCATCCATAGAAGTGATTGTTAAAGTATCATGTGACAAAAACTAACCTTGGACAATTGTCCATTCGCCATTGGCACAAGTGACAGGGAATGAATAGATCAGTCCAGCTGGAACATTGTACGAACCATCGGAATATACTCCCATTGACACCCAGGTGCCCTAAAATAGCAATGCAAAAATAAACAATTAGCTTAGCAGGAGACACATACAAAACCTGAATTAAAAATCAAACAAATGCCAAACAAACCTGAGGAGTTCCAAGAACCCAATCTCTAATATGGTCACAGGCAGCGCTAGCAGCTGATAGTGCACTTGAAAGCTTTCTAGCTTTGATGATTGCAGCACCACGTTGTTGAACAGTTGTAATGAACTCCCCATTCAACCTTGAGGATGAAAATTTGCAGCAATGTTTCAATAAACACAATCTTAAAAAAAAAAAAAAAACTACCATAATTTACACTATTTGCAACATACCAGGCATCATCAGCTACAAGTTCACGGACTGATTTGTCCCCAGCTGGGGTTGTAACAGTTGCATGGTTAACATCGGGATACTGAGTGGATGAGTGATTACCCCAGATTATGACATTCTTCACTTCAGAAACCTGAACACCAAGCCTTTCAGAAATTTGCCCCAGGGCCCTGTTGTGATCCAATCTAGTCAAACAAGAAATGTTTTTCTCTGGAATTGATGGGGCAAATTCCTTCAAGATCAATGCATTGGTGTTTGCTGGGTTAGCAACAACCAGAACCTGCAGGGTAATGCAACATCTTTTATAAATATTCCAATAAAACACAACTGAAAAAACATGTTTTTGAAAAAAATAACATGCAGTATACATTCCATGAATAGACAGGTTTTATTAAGATGGAATCACAAGAAACAAGAATTTCACCATATATACAGTACACCTGCACATATATAAACTAGGTGAAGTTTATTCCATAATGCATAGTTCATATAAAGTTTCGAATCTCCTAAAAGTGGTCAAAGTTCAACAAGCAAGTACAAAAACTCAACCTAATCACGGGGATACATATAAAGTCATTGCAACTCCAGATATGTTAATGGGCAGAAAAGCTGCAAATAAGATAAGCATATCTGCTTATATTTCATTGGACTTGTGTGAACCAACAAACTAACAGCTTTCAATTAGAAGACAAAATCAACATGCCCCAACAAAATACAACAAGATTTGTAATAAAAAAAAAGTTTAAATTTAATCAAATCTAGCTAATAAGGACTGCAGATTCAGATGAAAGGGATTACCTTGCAGTTGGCAGCAGCATGTTTTTCAAGGGCAGAAGCCTGAGACTTGTAAATTGAGACATTCTTAGACATCACATCTTTCCTCTCCATACCTTCTTTTCTTGGGAATCCACCAACCATCACAGCAATATTGACACCAGTGCATGCCTCAACCACATCAGTTGTTGCAACAACTCCTGAAACAAAAAAATTCATACTATTGATTATATAAGCCACTAAAACAACATATCTCAACTCTAAGATCGAGTTTCTATGTTGTTTAAGCAACACTCAACAAGGGTTGTCAAACCTTTAAGAAGAGGGAACGCAGCATCAACCAGTTCCATTTTAACCCCGTTCAATGATTCTGCTGCTGGAGGAATATCAAGCATGTGGAGGATCACAGGCTGGTCAGGACCCAACATCACTCCTCTAGCAATCATAGGGACAAGAGCATATCCAATTTGCCCTACAATAGATAAAAGCACTTTATTAGCACATCAACATGATGACAAATAAATTTCCATGCATCCACAAGCAGACCAAACTCAGCTGATAGCAACAAATCATACCACCAGAAAACATCATTGTAAGTTTTTAACGAGGTATACAAATAACTTAAAACAACCCATAGATCTTTGAAAAGGAAAAAAAAAAACAGAGAGAGAGTTCAGAAACACCATTTTCAAAACAAGAACAAAAAATCAATATAAAATGGTATAAAGAAACAAAAGAAAGTGCACCACCAGAAAAAAATTCAAATTGACTAAGGCCTCAATTTTCAGTTCAATTTAAGTGTACCGTGACAACAATGTTTCTTATAGAACAGTGATAAACACACAATACAATCAACAGATAGTAAGTCAACTTGCCACACAAAAATATCACAGAAAGATGTTTCTCATACAATCACAGAGAAGAAACATACCACGATACCATAAGATGACAAAAGAAATGCAGATACTCAAAACTAAACTAGTTTCAACTTTCACTCCCTGATGAAACATAAAACAAAGTCCATTTCTTTATAACAAAAAAAAAAACTTCACAAACAGTTAAATTAGAATCACAAGCCAAACTTACAAATCAAATCAACTAAAGCAAATCTACATAAAAAGGGATCACAACAAATAGACATAAACCTTCACCACGGTTCATCACACGAACAGATCTGAGCCATAAGCAGATCAAGATTCAAACACAGCCAAAGACATCATTTTCATACAGACCCATAATTTAAGACAACCAAACCAATTCAAAACAACAATCGGACAACAGATCTCGCATTGAAAACACATAAGGGTAAAACCAAGCTATCGTGACGAATCTAAAACAAATGAACGGTACAAAAACAGATTCTGGATATTAGAGGATTACCTGCGGCGCCGGTGACAAGAACACGAACTGGGTCTTTGGCCATTTTGGAAGAAATGGATCGAATTGAAGGAACGAAGAGGGTTGAAGCGATGAAGAACACTAGGAGTGAGTGAGGGAGTGAGGGTGGACTTGGGTATTTATTTCTGTGGAGATGGTTAGAAAGACGTAAAACGACGCCGCTTTGACTCTATATTTCTACCAGCGTAAAAGATGCAAATAATGTAGAGGAGTGTTACTATGTTATTTTTTATTTTTTTAGAGGAAAAAACTCTTGTTAAAAAAAAAAAAACATGTATATAAATTAATTAGTTTGTGCATAAAATTATATATAAATTTTTTTAACTTTTTTTATTTATAAATTAACTGTCTTATATAGAAAAAGAAACCTTTTTTATTTTTATTTCATAAATATTTCTGGATAAAGCTAATGTGGCCCTACTAGTTTAAAAATTGTATGAATAGAATGGAAAATAAAATTATATTTAGTAGAATGTTAACAATCAAATAGTTAAATTTAATTTATTTGAAATATCACAAATTAAATTTAAAGATAAATTAACTCAACGTTTTTCACTTTTGTAACAAAGTAGACCATGTCTTTTTAATACATTAACCTGTAAATAATTACAAAAGAGAAAAAAAATCAAGATGTCTCATTCAATATAATGTATTTTGAAGAGAGAAACAGAAAAAAAAAAAAACTCAGCATAGAATCAAATTCAATTCAACTAAACTTTTTGTTTAACTGTTTTTACCTATGTCTTCGTTGCATTTCTTTCATAAAATACAAATTTCATTTTATATTTTTATTTATTTAAAAATAATAATATTAATATGTGAATTTGTAAAGGATAAAAATCATACATCTATTAAGAAATTAATATTAGTTTAATAATGGAACTTTCACTATTATTCCCAATATGTACAGAAAAATAAAACTATAGTTATTTTAAGACGAAGTGAATTTTTTTTATTATATTTGACGAATTTTAAAATATAACACAAAGGTGGGGTGAAACTTGTGAAATAATAAATATAAGACGGAGAAGGGATATTCTGTGTAGATGCTTAACAGAATCGTTAAGAGAGGTTGCGTGGTCACGGAGCATCCGTTGATGTGGGGTCCACGGCACAGTTCTATTCGTGTGAGGCGTGTAATGAGACATCATCAGCCACATGTGTAGTAAAAGGTGGACCTTAGTTTTTAGCTTTTTCAAAGGTTGAGAATCTCTTTCCTAACCTCATAAAATTATTTCTTTTTTCTTTTTTTAATATTTTCTATAAATTATATATTATATATCCATTGACAGTTGAACATGGAGTGTGATCAGAATCTGGTCATCAATTGGTCAAATACTGGATTAGTGAATTACTAATTCAATTAATATATCAATTGTTTGCATACTAAATTTTCACTGAATTTTAGAATTAGTTTATTTTAAAATTTTAAATTAATTTAGTAATTTATTTTTAAAATGCGTAGATTTAATTCTTTTAATTAATTTTTGTTAAATTTATTTTACAATTCAAACACATTTTATAATAATATTTGACTTACCATTAAGGCAAAAATATGTCAAACAATATAAATAACTCAAATACAATTTTGAAAAGTGTATGAAACATCAAATAAATCTATCAAAATTTGATTAAAATGACTAAATTCATGTATTTCGAAATATGAATGACTAAATTGGTTCAAAGTTTCAAAATGGATTAATTCCAAAATTATGGGACAAAAAACATATTTAACCCTAAAAATTAATGTTAAACTATATGTAAAAGTAAGATAATTGTTTTGGTCTAATTGATTATCTTTTCATCATTAGAAATCAAAAGTATACACCATTCTTTTAGGTTAAAATTCATTATAATTGAATTTATATTTTTATTTAATGATATTTTAGATAAATAGTTGGTAAACATATTTCATTTGTACTATAATTAAGAGAGAAATAATTATAATTTTAGTATAAAAATTTTAATTTCGTTAATTTTGTCTATAATAATTGTCCCGTGTATTTATAAAAAAATTAAAATTGTTATATTTTTATTTTTATTTTAATCGATACATGTAACAATTATTAAAAAACAAACATATGATTTAACCATTAATTAACAAAGTTCCAACAAAATTAAAAGAATTATAATTTGTATACTGAGACTATAATTTTTTTCTTATTACAGTAAAAATGAAATATGACTACTAAATCGATTATTTACCATAATATTTTAGTATGTTCAAAATAGTTATGACTAATGATATAATTTATAACTGGAAACAAATTGTATTGACTCTAGATAAGAAGTTCAATAGAACTTCAAAATGTTTTGCAATTTTTTCTCAAGATAATGGCTATTGAATAATCTAGATGTAATTATGTGATTACAAGTACTTTTATTAATGAGTACTCATAATTACTTTTAGTTATCTTTTTAACTTCTTAAAAAACATAATTATTATTTGACTTTTTTAAGCGCTAAGTACTTAATAAATTTAGGTATTTTGAATCGAGTTTCTATTCGGTGTTAAAAATATTTATTATTCTCTTTACAACAAAAAAGTCGTTATAAGACTACAAGTATAACTCTCTAAAGATAATATATGTAAAAATAAAAATTCTCTACAAGTTAAATATTTCTCAAAGTGAAGCTCTTGTAAAAAAATAACTATTCATAAATTGTTTCGTAACATGTTATTATGATCTAATACTTAGAGAAAATTTGATAAAAGCACATGAACAATATGTTGATATTTTATGTAAAGCTTTTAGTTCATTTATATGACATGTCTTTTATTTATATGCATATTGAATAAGAACATTGTGAGTGGTATGTTGATCTCTATCACATATCAAAGTTCTATCATAAGTTGGTAGCTTATTTATTTTATATTATCTTTAGTTCTAAGTATTCTATTCTTGAAATAACAACTATTTTAACATACAACGATAAGAATAAATTTTGTACCTTTATGAGAATGTGTGAGTCAGTCATATGCTAAATTTATAAACACCGTAATAGATTTGAACATCATATTTGTCTTGTTAAAAAAATTTACTATGTGTCATGCGTGTTTTTTTTTTTTTGTATGAGCTTGCATCGTATAAAATTTATGGAGATAAGACAATTTGATAATATAGTATATAATATAAGCATTTTAGAGCGACATTTTTGTAAATTTATCTTATGAATATTTTAGTTAGATAAAACTATATATTATTTGTTATGATCAAATTCAATAGTCATCTAGATTATATTGATCTATATAATGACTAGACTATTGTAGCACTTTTAGATAAAATTATTTCATGACTAAGGTGTCTTTAAAATTAAAACTTTGAAAAATCATTTCATGATCAAGTTGTTGCTTTAAATTGCCAAACAAGTGAATGTGACTTTCAATGCTCTTCGACCGACCTTTTTGTGCTCAAATGGTAATCCAAAACACACATTTAATGTTTGAGAGCTCAAACCTATGTTTGTTTTGCATTGAAAGTCACAAATAATGTTTTGTGTTATTTGTCTTTCATTGACTTCCTTTAACTAAACTTCATCCTTAACTAATTACAATGACCTTTAAATCATCAATGAGTCATTGCCTCTATTATCCATTCAATTTCATTGATTGACAACAAAAGTGCAATTATTGAAAGTCCTTTAGCCTCCATTTAATAAAGAAAAAAAATGTTATATAAAGAGAATGGCAAAGATAAATAAATAAAAAATAAAGTAAAAAAAATTTTGTTAAAGAGAAATAAAAAAAAGAAATATATAATATTATTAATATTTTATTTATTTAGAAAATGGACATCCAAAAAAAAGTTACATCCATTCTCGAACTTCGTAATCGATTATAACCTATCTTTAACCAAAAATATGTTTCAATTATATAAGTGTGAATGCATTGAAGTTGTCCTAATCGTAATATTTCTGTTTATATGCAAAAATCTGAGGTATATATTGTTTTATAAAATACTTCATTTTATTGCTCAAAATAAAGATTGTCGTTGTAGTATAGTGGTAAGTATTTCCGCCTGTCACGCGGACGACCCGGGTTCGATCCCCGGCAACGGCGGTTTTTGGAATTTTTACAATTTCATGATTTTTGTATTTACTAATAAATTAGTTTATTTAATTTCTAGTATCGAAGCTTGTCGTTGTAGTAAAGTGGTGGGCATTTTCGCCTGTCACGCGGATGACCCGGGTTCGATTCCCGGGAACGGCATTTTATGTGGATTTTATAATTTCATGTTTTTTTCTCTCTTTTTTTTTTGTATCATTCTCTACTTTTAGGGTTACATGGATTTCATTTTACTACATTGTATTTTATATTGCATCACACGAATACCAAACTGGTTAGCTTTTAATAACTAAAACTGAAATCTACCTGTCACAATTTTTTTTTTTCTGATATCCGAAGTGAAATAGAATGTAATTTGATAAACCAATTTTCCTGAAGTTAATTCATAAGTGGTCAAAAGTAAATTAATATAATTGTATATAGTTGCTAATATGTAGTTAAGAATATTATATATGAGGTGGCTAACTTTATTTTATAAGGGGATATATTACATTACTATAAAATTATTTTTTATTACGTTTATGTATCTTTAATTATTTATACATAAAGTTAACTATAGCTCTTTGTTGGATAGAGAAATTATTTTTCTAGATGTTAGTTCATCATTATTAAAGTTGAGGCACTTTACCATCTTGTGAGCTGGATGAGTTCGATAAACTCCTAAAAATCACTATTTCCTGAGAAAGCAACTGAAAATAATTGAAGTTAGAGAGAAAATGGATGCATGTGGACATTGGACAAGAACAAACAACAAATTGACAAGAAAAACCAGACAACATTAAAGCAAATGTTTTCACCACAAACACAAAGCTTAACAAAACCCTCAAATACATTGTATACACACTTCATTATCTGTCAGATTACAGAACAATGCACAATCCATCAGATGCTTATTTTCAACCAAAACAAGAATGAATGCAAATTATGTTTACACAAGAAAAAGGAAAAAGTCCCTCACAAACACTACTTCCCTATACATCTTCACACAAACAACTACTTGTAAGAAATTATGTGTTCGCTTTGATTCTCATCAGAATCCAAAATGAAATGAAAAAGAAACTATGTATCAAATCAAACCATCATGCTCCATGTATGTATGTATACATCAATCTTGTATATGTCAAATTAGAAAAATGAAATAGTTGCTGTGATGTGATGAAATTTCTTTAGGCACTTCGTGCTAGCATCTCCTGAAATTCAAGCATTGACCTCTCTTTCTGAAGCCTCATATCTTCACGAAACTTGCTGATGAATTCTTCTGCCTTTTCATCCACATGTAGTTGTGGAGACTTAGCAACCACAACCTTCCATGCATCCTCTATAGTGTTCAATCCACTACTCTCACCGTTTTGATTCTGGCTATGCTTATCAGTTAAACTTCTCTTAACAGTAGTTTCACTGTGGTGATTCTGGTTGCTACACTCATATATCAAATTTCTCTTCAAAAGGGTTTGGCTTTGGGTGTAACACTCACCAACCAAATTACCCTTTAAGATTGAATGCTCCTCTTTCTCCTTGCCTTTGCTTGTTTGCCCTTGTGCATGAACACTTCTGTTGTCGTTGGCATGCATGGACACAGAATTGGCCTTGTCAAAGAGGTCATCTATGTGTATGGCTGCACAGTGCTTGTGTTGAACATGGTAATAAGTAGTGGCACGAGGCCTTGTGGTGGTGAGTGAGTGATGAAGTTTAGAGTGTATGAGATGGCCAAGGGAGTGAAAAGCTGAGAGGAGGCGTTGAAGGGTGGTTTTGAAGGACTTGGGGATGTTGAGTTTGTGGAGTTTGTATTGCACTGTGTTGGAAAAGCTATTCCATGCCTTCTTTGCAGGTTGAAGCTTCTTACCTAGCCTCATGCGAGACATCACAAAGTGAAGGGTGTTTTTGGTTTGATCAGAGAAAGAGTACTTGGAAGAAGAAAGAATGTGTATCTAAAGGGAGGGAAAGAACTCTTAGAAATGGTTTTCAATCTCATGAAGGAACCCTTTGATGCCCCATTTTAGTTTTTAAACAATAAATTTGTTCTACAAGTTGCTACCATCTTTTTGGTGCCTCAAATTGGCACATTTCTATCACAAGAATTACTCAACTGCCATTGCTTTGTTTTCTGCACTATTTGTCAAAAAATTGCACTTGATGGCATGAATTGAAATAACATGAAATCTTGATCTAAGGGTGTAATTATCAGTCCAAACTCAACACTTTCGGCAGAATTGACAGCATAGAAGCAACCTTGGGTGCTAAGTATAGTGAGAAAAATGAGCAAAAGTATATTCTATAAAGACCAATATTATAGGTTTTCCCATGTGGTGGCAGTATGCAACTTTTGAGTTGTATTGTGGGCTCCTTTTCTTTATTTCTAATGTAAAAGTCAGGTTGATCACTGATCAGAACCCCGCTCCCCATTGCAGAAAAGGAAAAAGAATGACATTTTCTTTGTTTCAGTTAGATTGCCACTGCCTTAAGTTTTGTGTAGTCATAAATCTTTTTCAAATATATTATGGTCAAATCACTTTATTTTCAAGAGTTCATAAAATCACTTTATATACACTGAAGTCTAATCACCCTCTCTAATAATTAATGTGAGTTTCAGACTTCTTAAAATCACTTCATCTTCAGATTTCTTAAAATCAGTTTACCTGCACTCTAAGTCTAATCACTCCCACCCTCTTCAATAATTTGAGTGTTAGTTGAAATACACTAATTAGTAATCATGAACAGTTTATGATAAAAATTTAGGATAAGTTGTAGTACTAACTTTTCCTCTATCTCAATCTATCAATGAAATGACCATTTTATGGACACATCTGCTTTCATTTTCCAAAGGAAGACATTGCGGATTTGAATGTCCCCTGTTGAATAGACTAGACGAATGAAAATGGACTGGCACTAAAAGTTTACACCACTCTTTCCCCATTTGTTTTGAAAGCATTGTGATTAGGCCATGTTTGGCAGCCAATTAGAGAGGATAGTGATTTTTGACTCACCACAAAACATAACACCGCCCCCTCCACTTTGCTTAGAAAGAGATAACATCAAACAGTAGAGTTTGGATATTTTTCATAATAGTATTATGGTCCTGTTTAAATTATCTTCTTCATAAGTATTTATAGACAAAAAGGATTAAAATGAACTGAACTTATTCCATAAGTTAAAATAACTTGTGTTTGGTTTTGGAAAAGTTGAATGAAAAATCTTCTATAAAAGTTAAGTCACAACATGAAAAACTTGACTCATTTTACATTTTTTTTTTCTTTTGTAAGTGTTTGAAGAAATTTATTTAAATAGCCTTTTCCTTTCTGTTAAAATCTGGAAACTCACTTTATTTAACATATCCATTTTAGCAGTAGTAACATCAGCCTGAAACAACTATTTCAGGATATTTAGTTTAATCGTTCACACTTGCTTCCACTGTAGAACCAAGGGCCTGCTACATCAAATTTAACAGAACAAGTATGGAATTGTTAGTATCATTCTTATTATTGTTATGTAAAGTGTGGTTGTAGCACAGTTCATCATTCGTCTATTAATTGAATCTCTAGATTTGTTAGAGGAGCTAAATTACATATGTATCAATGTACAATACCAATAACAATAGCTGTGTTTGAAGGCCAAAAATAAAAAACTAGTACAGGGATTTATAGAGGAAGAGTTACAGGGTAAGAGTGAGATCCAAATCATGTTAATCAAAAGTAAATTTTGCTACCTCTAAACCATACTACATATTCTATGCTCTATTCCATGTCATTTCCAGACTGCTGTAGATACTGACATGTTTTTTACAATAATTAGCCTAATATAGTTTTTTTACACTTGAGAGACTGATGCTACCTCATTAGGAAGAAGGTCATGCCTCACTATTCTCTTCAGCATTTGTAGAGGTAACAGATGGTCCAGTAATGGCATTTTTTGTGGGTGGTGGCGGAATGTATTTACTATACACCTTATCTTTGTTTTGGTTCCACCATTCTTCTGCTTGCTGCTCATTGAATCTTCGTTTACTGCACCACCCCTCCCCCAATAAAAAAAAAAAAGGAAAAGAGAAAACAGATAGATATAATATTAAAGACAGAAACAATTAAAATAAGAAAATCAATACTCTAACGGTATAATATAGTGGATTATAATGTTTCAAAGTGTTAACCTCC
>Ga0214543_1007745_pt1 | contig 18145 bp, 9 predicted proteins | sample CNSS2metaG_FD_160094 | JGI IMG/M metagenome (GOLD analysis project Ga0214543, IMG submission 160094) | Root nodule microbial communities from cowpea collected in UCLA plant growth center, Los Angeles, California, USA - CNSS2 | ecosystem: Host-associated > Plants > Roots > Nodule | place: USA... | reverse complement strand
TTTTTTTTTTTAATTTGATACCCCTTTGGCCTCGGTTTTGGGTACACCCGAGGCCATATGGGCTTCTTTTTTTTAAATCTGGCCAATCATACATTGCCACATCATCATCTCCTCCATCCTTCTCGCCTCGCACTGCAGCGTCAACGTCGCAAGCAGCCACTGTTCGTGAGCAGCACCTCCATCTTCTCCCCACGCACCACTACACTGCAACCGCGCCTCTATACTCGCGCACCAGCAGCCACCAGAGGAGAAGAGAAGCTCCGCCACCATAGCTACCGCACCTGCAACGCACAACAGCGACGAGCAATACCATGAACGAACCTCCACAAATCAGCACCACGCACCAGCATCTTCGTTGCCGCAACGCCATCCCTGCACTAGAAACGAAACAGCACCGCTCTTGAAGTCGCTCACTGCAAAAAAAGCCATGAAAGCTCCAGGAAACCTGATGTCGTCAGCTATTGTCACCGGACCGCCATGAACGCGTGTGAACCAGATTCATTGCAGCACCAAATCCATTGCAGCACCAGATTCAAACCTGCATAACGTTCCTGCATCAAATCAAAATGGAACACCCTTGCCGGAAGTCCCAACGATAGAAACCACAATAGAGAGAGAGAGAGAGCGCGCGAGAGAGAGAGCGCGCGAGAGAGAGACACAAAATGGTGGTCGGAACGCAACAGTAGCAGTGGAGGTGGGTGGCTGAGAGAGAGAACGCGCACGCGAGGAAGAAGAAGAAAAAAAGTGATTCGCGATTTTTGAACCCTAACGAACCTTTTGGCCTCGGTTCAATTTTTAACCGAGGCAGAAAACCGGTTTTTGGCAGCGGTTCAATTCCACCCGAGGCAGAAAACCGATTTTTGGCCTCGGTTCAATTTTAACCGAGGCAAAAAATAGTTTTTGGCAGCGGTTCAATTCCAACCGAGGCCAAATGTCACTGCTATAATGGCATTTTTGAAATATTAGCCAACTTTTAGGCTTCGAGTCTTCAAAACAGAGGCATATAAGACTTTTGGCACCGGTTTTCTAATGAACCGAGGCATAAAAGTTGGAAAAAATTACAAAAGTGCCACCGCGCCATTTTATGCTTCGGTTAAGCGATAACCGAGGCCTATAACGCGAGTTAAAAGGTCAAAACTGCACTAGTGCATAACTCCTTCAATTCTTTGATCAATGGTTGTAAGTAGATATCAATGTCATTCCCTTCCATTTGTTTACCCAGAATTATCATAGAGAGGATGAAGGAGGTTTGCTTCATACACTCCCAAGGAGGACGATTGTATGGAATGAGGACCATTGGCCATATACTATGATTAGTACTCATGTTTCCGAAAGGGTTGAAACCATCACTAGCTAAGCCTAGTCGTACATTTCGTGAATCACTTGCAAATTCTGGATGCAATAGATCAAATGTTTTCCAAGCCTCGGAATCTCTAGGGTGCCTCATCAATCCATCTTGGGTTTTTTTCTGATGCATGCCATGTCATAGAATCAGCTGTCTTAGAACACATAAATAATATTTGCAATCTCGACTTTAAAGGAAAGTAACGCAATATCTTTGCATCAGACAAGGTAACACTACGTTGCACACAATTATTACAGTATGAAGAAGAAGATTAGGTCCGAGACATAAATTACTTCACTCAAGCTTAATGTTCCAAACACAAGCAAGAACTTGCCCTGTTCAATTTTTATAAACCCTAAGCCCAAGTTACTAAGAATTTTTAAACATTCCATTTTTTTTGGTTTTCCTTTTCATTTATTTTTTAAAAAAAGTATGTTTAAACATACGATTAAACATCTCATTAAACTTAAAACATTGCTACATAGGTTTACTAATGCAACATGTAGCACAAAAATGCCAACTGTATAGTGAACGTTAACAATTCAAACGACATTAGGACCTAATTGAATTAAAGTGACAAAAATTAGGACCTATTTGAATATATAACGAAAATTGGACCTATTTAACAAAAGTTAACGAAAATAAGGACAAAAAGACATTTTAACCTTTATTTTATAATACAAGTCATTTAATTTTAACAAAAATGAACACATAATAAGAATAAAAAAATGGCGATGAATAGAGGAAGAAAATTAAGATAATTTTTTGTATTATCTCTTCAATGGTGTCTGGTTAATTCGCTTTTCAAACTTATTGTTGATAAAAAAAATCTCTTTTCAAACTATACATTCTTTTTTCTCAATTCTTATATGTTTTTGTATTATTTATTGAAGAAAAAGTGGAAATAAAACACAAACTATTTGTTTCTATTAATTTTTCATGGGCTATCACTACTAAAAAATCACTCATTACCTGTAATATTTTTTATAAAAATATTTTTGCAAGAAATTCATGCATATTTTTCTTTGATTTTTTTTGTTTGCATGAATTTCATTTGATTTTTGATACAAAATATAGTTGGCAAGAAATATTTAGAAATTTTGTAGCGAAATATTTTTCACATGAAACACATGCAGAGTTTCTTATATTAAATTATTTGTTAGAATATAATTTAAAATTACTTGCAAATTTATTTATGTATTTTTCTATCATATTTTTTTTTATTAATAAAATTTTGTAAGAAATACCTGTAAAATTTCTTATGTAAATTTATTTGTAAAAAATAAATTAAAATTTTCTGTCAATTTATATACATATTTATCGTTTTTCTTGCGGATAACATTTTTGCAGAAAAAGTATGAAAAATTAAGAAAATGAAAGAACTCGCTAATGTTCTTCCTTTTTTAAAAAGAAATTTCTACGGCATAGAAAAGTAAAATAAAATATTATATTAATTTAAACATTTATTAAGTTTTATCCCGATTTAAGTTTTACTATTAGAAAAATTGTTATTTATAATTTTTTCTATAAAACATTATTCATAGGAAATATTTACAATTATTTTACAAAAGATATCTATCAATTTTTTAGAATTACTTTTTACAAAAAAAAAATCTAAAAGATAATTCATAAAAATTCAATATTAATATATAATTTTTATTTTTTTTAATCGTAAACAATTAGCGTAGCCTAGCTTTTACTATTTTCTCATTTAATATTTGATAAAAGAATATTTTAAAAGATTAAAGTTAAAATGAATAGATTTGTGGCGGGAATATTTGGAAAAAATTAATAAGTAGCATTTGTATTTTTTATTTTAAAAATAATAAGTAGCCAATAAGTAAAAATTTGTAGCAAATGCATTCTCACATTCCCCTATCTAGTACAGTTTCACTTGTCTACCCTCATACTCATAGGTCACACATTGTTCTTTGTCTTCTCCATAACTACTTCGACAACATCTTCACAGATTTGAAAATTTTCTCCCAATTCACTCTCATTCTCATATTTTCAATGGTAGTCATACATTATTCTCAATCGCAGGTTTGAATTTCAATTTCACTCTTGTTTTATCTTTTGGCTACATATCGCCCTCTCATATTCTCTTGTATTTTTATTGACATTATTTTTGCGATTTTCACAGGTTCTCGTTCTATCATTTGATTATTAACTACCTATTTTTGTGTTTTTTTTACTGATTTGGACATTTTGCAGGTTATGCGATTTTAATAGCTAGGTTTTATCGCTTTTGTTTTAATTTTCATTTTCATTTGTGTTTTGATTCTATTTGGTGTTTCATCTGTGTGGATATTTGTGATTAACTAACCTAGACCATTTCTTGCTTTTTCGTGATGATGTTTAAGTTTTAATTTTCTCTAGTTTTTGTAGTCATAAGAAATAAATAAATGTAGTGGAGTTTTCTTCGTGAATGAATTCTGGGACAGCATCCCCTGGCATTAGCACATGTAAACTCTCTGCATAATTCTACTTCATCATTTTCATTGCATTAAATTCAATGTTATAAAATTTATTTTTAACAACTTTTGCATAAACTTAAGAATTAAACTGAAATACTCAATCATGTAAGGAAATTTTACATTATTATATTACAACTATTTTATTATTACTACCTGCTAAGTTTTAAGGATATCTATTCTTAATTTTAGTTTTATGTATTCCTATAATATATTTATTATGTTATAGCATGTTGTCTGCTTTTTTTTTTCTCTCTCACTTTGTTTTTGGCTCTATTACTTTCTTTCCTGTTTTGTTAAAGTGTTCTCTTCATTAAACATTACTTATGAATTTTCATAGTTTTTTCAATTTTTACTTTTCACTTATATACATAAATTAATTTTAGTTTTTTGTTATATTAAATTAATCAAAGACAAATTCTAGCAAAAGGCCTATATATTACATGGTTTTGTATTATACGTAACTTAACAACTAAGCACATTGAATGTATTGTATGTGACTTCTGTAATATCCCTAAGGAATATTACTTTTACATGAATATAGATGGATAATTAAAATAAAATAAAAACACAATGATATTAATAAAACCTTATTTATAATCACACTTTCCCAAAAACGCGGGAAAATTTAAAAACTTTAATTGCAGCATAATTCAAATATTCGCAATTACTTTATTACAAAATCAACTAAAGTTCAACATAATTATAAATTACATCAAAATCCTTTAAATGAAAATCCTTTCAAAAGCCCCCAGGTAGACCTTGCACTCCGCCTCTAAGCATCTCCTGGCTCACCTGTCAATTCATCTGCTCCCGGATAACAAGTTATCCGATCATCGCCACACACACACAGATAGGGTGAGCTATGCACACACACACACACACACACACACACACACACACACACACACACACATATATATATATATATATATATATATATATATATATAAAATAAATATGACATCCATCCCAAAGAAAATAAATCTTGCGTAAACATTTCATTATTTCAAATTACCCATCCCTGATCTCATAGTCCTTCATGAGTCATATGCATGAACTAGGTCTTGGAAATTTAATGTGCTCCTACGAAACTAACCCATTTGTGGTCCAACCCTACGAGTCTATCTCGCTCATAGTCCTGCCTCACATACTCCTCATATGTAGAAAACCATCCAAGCCTTCCTCGCTCGGACCCTGGCACGCATGCAATCACCATACTATGGACTCCTTGCCCAATAGCAGCCAACGGGAACAGAACTATTCCTTGCCCATCGTGCGTCCGACGCATGTAATCACCATACTAAGGACTCCTCGCCACTTAGCAGCCAACGGGAACTACACAGTTCCATGCCCATCATGCGTCCCACCATCAAGCACATCCTAGACCCCTATTGGACTTAGTCCTTCAAGCCCAAACACCACAAACACAAGCATATAATTCCTATACTTTAGGAAATAACAAGCAACCTAGTTCAACAGCACACACAAACATGAAACTCGTAGTATACTCGCTTAAGTCAGGGATCTTCGCCCAGGCTAGCCTATCAGCCTCACTTAAGCTACCCCATATCGCCTGAGCGAGTGTGAAACAGTGGCTTCACCACATCATCTTGCTTAGGCGAGCTCTTCTAGCCTGAGCAAGTCATACTTGCGCCTAAAAACACACAGACCTCGCTTGAACAAGGATTCGACAGAAAAATTGCATCAAACCACTTCGCGACCTTGCTTAGGCGAGCCACTCTCGCCTAAGCGAGAGTATCTATCGCTCAGAACCAAAACTCCTTGCCTGGACGAGAAGTCGCGCTTAACATGTACAGGTCTCATTGCGATCTCGCTTAGACGAGCCTCACTCGCCTGAGCGAGTGAACGTGTCGCTCAAACCCAAACTTCGTCGCCTGAGCGAAAAGCTCGAACCAAAACTCTGAATGAATTTCTGCAACTCTCGCCTAGGCGAGAGGGACTCGCTTGGGCGAAACTTGCAAAGTTTCACCATTGTTCATGCACCCAAAACACTAAAACCATGCCAATTTTACAATGCAATCATTCTTATTTAATCTGTTTCATCAATCAAACCATAAAAATACATTGTAAACATGTTTGAATCCCCAAAATGCATGATTTGGCCATAAATAACAACAACAATACCAAAACCCTCATCCAATTCTTATAAAACACCAAAAAGGCTTTGTACCCAACATTCCATCCACCAATTCTCAATTACAGTGCATATAATACCAAAAATCACACCACATAGAATCCAATTGAGGACGAAAACGCAGAAACACATGTAAGATTCGTATACACATAAATTCAGCACCCCTAACTTGAGTCCTTGCACAAAACTAGTAGCCTTTGGGGGTTCTTCTCCAATTTCCCAATCAGCCTAATTCTTCCTCTCAAGTCTTCTCCCAATAGCACTCAATTCTCTCCTCACACTCTCAGAATTCTAGCTCCTCTTAAAAGCCAATTATCAATACTGTCAAAACCCTTCTTTTCCCCCAAATTGGCCCTTTTATATGTGTCTTGGTAGTGGTTTTAAAAGCTGAAACGAAAATGGGATACTATTTTTCCAGCCCCCCGGGGCTCCTTACACTAGGTTTTCCTTTGCCTTTTCACATTCCCTCCAAAACTAGACTTATCAAAAATAAAAGTTAATTCATGTCTATCAAGGTTTGAACCCATGACCCTCCACTCATAAGGCCAAAGCACAACTATTATGCCAATTCTGATTTTTGTGATAACTATTATAATATGATTATAATATCATTTACCAGTCACAATTATATTATCAAGATACTAATAAATCAAAAATTACACACACAAGGCATACATAGGACTCGAACCCAAGTCCTCTCACATAATAAAGTACTCTCAACCATTTGAGCTAGCATTTTTCCACATCACACCAATTAACATTTAATGTCATAAAAGTCCCATTCTCCCGCATTTATTAATTAATTAATTATTTAATTAATTAATTTTCCACGGGTCTTACAACTTCTATGTAGAGGAATGAAAGGAATATTTCATTAAAAAAATATGTTTTATTGATATCAAGTAACCCTTTGCTAGAGTGTGCCCTTTAAAAGATGTACATTGATATGAAATCCAAGTACATCGTATTATTATTCATGAAGTTATTAAAAATTTGTTCCACCCTGACTTTAGTTGAGGTATACTAGTGTACTCTATAGCTATTATGGTTTGAAATTTATTGAAATAGAAAAAGATGATTTGGTTAAATTGCATGTTCTTCTTGTATAAAACAGATTAGTAAATTTATTTTTTGCCCCGCAATGTTAAATCCTTTTGTTAGCATTAGGTCTGTTGTATACATATACACATTAAGGGTGATGTAGATAGCATGATTCACCACATAGGTTTTCTTACCTTTTTTTTTTCTAGGGCCAGTATATAAAGATGATATAATTTTATACTACAAATTTTCAAAAATTGAACTAAAAATGATAGGTAAATGAAATCTAAAGCAGTAATATACCTCAATATACTTTGCCTACAAGCTTTATCATTAAAGCTAAAGGGTGAATGATAATGCTAGAAATTAATTCCTTGTGTCACCTAAGTGGAAGATAATTGTTTGTTGTAGTGTGCTTAACATGAAGATAATTATGTGTTTTATTGCAGGAAGTTGGGAATATACTTGGTGATTGAAGGAACTGGGGTGTTTGTAGAAATCAACTGTACACGAGTGAGTTGATGCTTTATTCTTTTTTCTTTTTTTCTGAAATCCTTATTGGCATACTCTAGTACTGTTTGGAAATAAGGGTTTCAAGGTACAATATCAACACTTTACTCTATTTCTGTTGCTATTGCTAGATAATCTGGAATATGTAACTTTGTGAACCAAATCTATTTTAGAAAATTTGGCTGCTCTACTACAATGTTAGCAATTTCCCTAAACATATTTCTTTGAATTTTAAGATATGTGTTTTTCTAATTATTTTTGTATACAAAAAATCATCATTTATGATACAACTAGAGTTGATGCGTATACACTCTATCTTCCCAATCAAATATAACTTTCCACTTTTTAAGAGAAAGTTATTATTGTGTTAATAGGTTTTTTGTGTAGATCACCTTCAAACAACTTACAATATTCACTAGTGAAATGCTATCTTTTATAGTTTGTCGATTCATGTTATCTAGGCTTTTGTGAAGCTAAGAATGGAAATGTCTACACATCGAGAATGGATGTATAATAGGCTTCTTCCTGGTCGAGAGGCATACACAAATGAGTTTTTAAGTGGCCTTGAAGAGTTTATGGCTTTTGCTTGTCGACAACCAAATTTGAGTGAAGGAAAAATAAGATGTCCATGCAAGGAATGTAAAAATGAGAGATTTTTAATTCCAGATGAAGTAAATGTTCACATTCTTTGAAAAGGATTTATACCTGGATATTGGTGTTGGACATGCCATGGAGAGAGAATTCAACACACTAATGTTGATATGCATTCCATGTTAGGTAGTAATCAACAATAAGGTTCTCAAGATGTTAATAGACATCAAGATATGGTGTTTGATGTTGTTGGTTTTAACCAGGAGCAATATTTTATACAAAATGAAGAGGAACTTCCAAATATGGAAGCTACCAAATTTTATGAAATGTTAAATTCAGCTCAACAACCATTGTGGCCAGGATGTAAGAATACTTCAGAGTTGTCTGCTGCTATTACGATGTTGAGTATAAAATCCAAACATAATATGCCACAAGCTTGCTTCAATGATGTGATGAAATTTCTGAAAGAGTCAAACCACCCTGATAATGTCATTCCTTCTAATTTTAAAGAAACAAAGAAAATTGTAGCAGGGCTTGGTTTATCAAGAATAAAAATAGATTGTTGCATTAATAAGTGTATGTTGTATTGCAAAGAGGATAGTACTTTGAAAGAATGCAAGTTTTGTAGAAAGCCTCGATATAAAGCACACAATGAATGCATGAAAAAATATAAAGATGTTCCATATAAGTGATTGCATTTCTTTATCAATTATAGAAGGAGGAGAAAGGAGCAAATCCATCCTTAACTGAGTTTTATTGTCGTACGCATCGAAGAAAAAAGGACCAAAGTTGGGTTGGTCTTCATGCAAAATTGGCCTTTGTAAGTTTTCAATTGTTTACTTTGTTTTTATTGAGTTCTTGATTTCTTTGTTTTCATTAAGTACTTTTTATTTGCAGAACAAATTTGAACAAAGGAAAAGTGAGTTAACATCTCAAAGCCATATGGAGAATGCTAGTGATGGTGAACAATCCATTCATGAATATCCATCTGATTGGGATATATGGATTGACTCAGTTGGTAAGAAAAGGGGAAGGATATTTGGTCTTGGATTTATGGGTAGAATGTTTATTTCAACCTCAAGTCAACAATTACATCTTGAGGAAGTTGATGCTTTAAGAAGTCAGATTCAAGCATTAAATGAATCATTACAAAGATAAGAAGAAGAAAAGGTAGAAATGAAAAGAGAGTTGCAAAAACAAAGAAAAGATAAAATAGAAATGAGAAAAGAGTTCACTGAGACAAAAAATCAAGTAATAGCTTTAATGCAATATTTAGGATGTGTGGCATCATCTTCTCATCAATCTTTATCATCTCCACATACTAATGAGAATAAGGATGACGATGATAGTGATCATACAGAAGATGGTGATAATTATTATTTTATTCTGTACTTAGTATATTAAGTTGATTTTGTCATTTATTGTATTACTTATTATATTTCATTTGAATTTGCAGAGAATACAAGTTTTTTATTATAGGTACAAATTTGATGCAATTGGTAGTATAGGAAAGTTGTAAAAGTCATTTAATGGATGTATTCATTTAATTATTATTATTATTATTATTATGCAAATTATTAAATTTTATGACATTTGAATTTGTTTACTATTGCAAGTTATTGAAATATTGGAGGCAAATTTGGAGTATTGATATTATTGCAGGTTACTGAAATAATAGTTTCAATTTACTTGGATATTCATTTTAAATTTCCTTGAATAATAGTGGGGACTTATTTTATTAGCTTGACTACTGTTTATATTCAAAATTTATTTTCATATTATTCCCATCTTTTCTTTAGCTTGCTGTAAATCTATATGTATAGAACATAATGCAATGTTAATAACCAATTTTACTGAGAGAGATTATGAAAAGGAGATATAGTATTTAGAACATAATACAATTTTAATAAACAATGTGTAAGAATTATATCTTTTTGTTTGTTAAGGTTGTTGAATGTTTAAGACTTCTGGACATTAACCAACATTTCATGCTCCAATAAGAACTTTAAACATCTACAGTACATGGTTGGACTTATCAATAAAATAAACAGATCCTACATTTCTCCACTTCCAACTGTTTATTCTTCTACACTGTAAGTAACTGCATCATTAAACCATTTCCAATTGCATTGTGTTGTTATAGTTGTAGTTAAAAAAATAAAAAATTTGAAATTGGGAGACTCAATTACAGGATGAGTTAGAAGTCTCAATTATTTAAAACTATGTAGAGTGGGTCTTGATTTATTTGATTTTGATTATTGCGTATATGATCTGTCCTTTTGACTATTTTTTGTGTTTCTGGGCGTGTATTAGCAACAATGATTTAGAGAAGGAAAAAGTAACCATTTGTCACTCATTTTTCATATCATCTTCCAAATTTGTTTACCTTAATCATTCAATAGCTTTGTTTTTATGCTCATTTCAATATTTCTTTTCATTTACTTATATCTTTTATGTTTATACCACAACTGATTAATCATGAACTATTATAATATTGGATTCATAATATGGTGAAGTCTTATGTGACTGTGTCCATCACTTATGATCTTCTCTTTTGTTTCTGATGCGTATTGTAGAAGGTTAAATTAAATGTTGTTTGAGTTTTTTTTTTAGTGTGAAAGAAGAAAAATTGAAAATAGGTGATGCGGGAGAGAAAATGCAAAAATTAAAAAGGAAGAATTGATGCGACATGAAGCATCACAAGTCTAAGTTTATAGCAAGCTATTAGATGGGCCACTTCATGTACATGCATAACTTAGGCTTTTCGTAGCATCTAATGTGGATTATGATTTCTCCAAAAGCTACTTTCCTTGACCCCATGTCATAATGAGTAATGTTTTGATGTTGATTTTAGAATATTTGTACATAACTACTTTGGATATGCATCTGACTTTTACTCGTACATTTATTGTTTTTTATCTAGAAGGTGCATTTAGCTTTTTTTGTCTTTAGACATGCTTGGGCTCTATAGACCATTTAGAGAACCTTACAATTTAGCTTTTGATTTAATTTAATTATACTCTTGTCTAACTATTGTTGTGAATAAAACTAATTTGTCAGAATGATAGGCATGGATTCTTCTCTCCAAGATTGGCACAGTCTGATGCAGATGGCAAGGACCAATTTGGTGATTCAAGGCAAAATTAAATTATGTCAATCATTGACAAAAACAAACAAATTAAAGATATTTTACTTGATTGATTGTCTAATTCATTTTATTTAACTCTTAATGTTTCATTTTCTACAATCAAGATTAACAAAACAAAATTTGGAATAAGATGAAAGATGAATTTCTTGACCACAATATGGTTATTTACATTCAAAAAGGAATAACTGAAGATTTTTATTCCAAATAAATTGTTGATGAGTTCAAAATTTTTTACTATAAATTATTTTGGCTCAACTATAAATTATTTTGGCTCCTCCAAAATTATTGATCAAGATCCGTTAGAGGTTATTATTATCAACTATAATTAATAATCATTATTACTATCAACTATAAATAATATTATCATTATTATTAATTATAATTATTTCTATTATTATATTACTATTATTCTTATTATTATTACTAGCATACACACAGGCGTGATAATCGCGCTTGTGTATACGCATTCTTTAAATATGAATGATAGTATCTTAGTAGGTGATAATAGTGTAATGTTATTAAGTTAAAAAGAGAGTGTAATGTTAAAAATAAAGTGAAATGAATATAAAAATTAATTGTTGATGAATAAAAAAAAAAGAAAAAAAGAAAAAACAATTTTATAGAAAATAGGTAAAAAATAACCATTAATTTTAAAAAATTTAATAAATAATTATATTGTAAAGGGTAAAATTGGTATTATGAAATGTGGACACAAAAGAAGGAATCCTCTTTATATATTGTTATAGATTAAGAACTATAATTATTATAATAGTTATTATTATTATTATTTTTTATTATTATTATTATTATTATTATTGTTAGATACACATTTTACTTCTACTTACTATGTAGGAATCATTTTTCAATTACTTGTCATTTTTATTTGTTTTGTTGTTCAATTATCTTTCCATTTGAACAATTATTTCAATTTAAAAAAATAGTTACTAAAATTAGTAAAATAATAAAACTGAATTTTTTTTATTATAAATAATTATTTAAATTTAAAATATAATAATAAAGAGGATAAAATTGATAAAATAAAAATGACACCAAAGATGTTTATCTCTTTATATATGTAGTTGTATTAATATTAATATTAAGGTTATTATTAGTAGTAGTAGTATTATTAGTAATATTTTCTTTTATCACTACGCGATATTATTATAGTGGTATTATTATTATTATTATTATTATAGTTAGACACATATTTTACCTTTTATTTACTACGAGATCATATTTCAATCACTTGCTCTTTGTATTTGTTTTGTTATTCATTTTATCTCTATATCTTAGTATTTTTTGAATTGAAAAAAAATAGTTACTAGAATTACTAAAATGATAAAACTGACAAATAATTTTTTATTATGAATAATTATTTAAATTTAATAAATAATAATTAAGAGGATAAAATTGTAAAAACAAAAAAAGGCATAAAATATGTGTATCTCTTTATATATTTAGTTAGTGCATTATTATTATTATTATCACTACGAGATATTATTATAATGATATTATTATTATTATTATAATACTTAGACACAGATCTTAATTTTATTTATTACGAGATCATATTTCAATTAGTTGTTTTTCTTAATTGTTTTGTTTTGTTGCTGATGTATATATCTTTATATATAATTATAGATTATTAGTATGTCAACATTAGACTTGGTATTTGCATTGATATTAATATTTATAGCATAAACATTATTATTATTATTATCATTTGTTTGTTATTATTAGTATCATTATTATTATTATTATTATTTCTATTCATAGTGATATTATTAGTATAAGTGTTTTTTTTAATTATAAAAAATGTTATAATACTAAATACTTTTGCTAAATAGATTTTTAATCTTTTAAAAATTTTATAATTTATAATTTATATTAATATTATTATTATTATTATTTTTAATGGTTAAATAAATATAATAACAATTATATTATTATTCTAAACAGATTTGAAAAAAATAAAAAAGCGTGTGTACATGAACGATTCATATACTATTATAATTATTTTGTAAAATCAATTAACTGCACCATATTGTAATATTAATTTATTTATTATATTTAAAACTGAATTTACAACTTCATTTCATTTTATGATATGATATTCATTATTTTATTTTTATATTATTGTTATTATTATCAATTATAACTCTAATTATTTATTATTATTATTATTATTAGCTTTAATAATAATAATAATATTAGCTTTAATAATAATAATAATAATAATTATTATTATTATTATTAACTATAATTGTTGTTTTCAACTATAATTATTATGATCAGTATTACTACCAACTATAAGTATTATTATTATCATTATTAACTACAATTATTTCTAATATTATATTATTATTATTATTACTACTATTATAATAATAATAATAATAATAATAATTATTAACTATAATTGTTGTTATCAACTATAATTATTATAATCAGTATTACTACCAACTATAAGAATTATTATTATTTTTATCATTATTAACTATAATTATTTCTATTATTATATTACTATTATTATTATTACTACTATTATTATTAATTAGAACTATAAATATTATAATAGTTATTATTATTATTATTATTATTATTGTTGTTGTTGTTATTGTTGTTTTTATTATTATGGTTACATCACTAGTGTAGTAAGGGCTTTTGGCCCCGATTGGTTTTGATATTCTGCCCCGGTTTCAAAACCGAAGCATATTGGGGTGAGGCAAAAAAATGGTGGTTTTTGGCCTTGGGTGTCAACCGAATCCATAGGGAGTACTTTTCTGCCTCGGTTCTCTGAGAACCCGAAGCCATAGGGGTACTTCGCTCACACCACCATTAGCACTGCTGCGCTCGTCCTCGCCACCGAAATCGTCGGCAAACACTGTTGCGGCCAGACCTTCACCAACACTGAACAAGCAACCCATCGTGACGCTCAGACCCATGCTATCACTGCACGGTCTGAATGCCACAATGACAAACCACCATGAACCAGTAGAGCCAAGAGATTTAGAGATTCAGCACCTCCACCTCCGTTCAAAGCAGAACTTCAAGCCACTATTGCGGGCAACCCTACCACTGTGCCGCCATCACCACCGGAATATAGTTGGACGAAATTGCAACTATAGTTGGACGAAATTGCAAAAGTGTCACCGCCTCCTTATAGGCTTCGGTTCCGCTATAACCGAGGCCTATAAGGCGAAGTAAAATGTCAAATCTGCACTAGTGCATACACATTTTACTTTTACTTTCTATCTATGAATCACGTTTCAATTACTTTACCCTTTTATTTGTTTTATTGTTTATTTATCTTTACATTTGAATAGTTATTTCAATTAAAAAAATAGCTACTAAAATTAGTAAAATGTTAACAATTAAGAGGGTAAAATTGAAAAAACAAAAAAGGACACCAAATATATTTATCTCTTTATACATATAGTTGTATTATTATTATTATTATTATTATTATTTATCACTGTGTGATATTATTTTAGTGTTATTATTATTATCTATTATTATTATTATTATAATAGTTAAACACACATTTTACATTTTTTTACTACGGGATTATATCTTAATTACTTGTACTTTTTATTTGTTTTGTTGTTCATTTTATTTTTATATTTGTGCAATTATTTGAATTAAAAACATAGTTACTAAAATTATTAAAACGATAAAATGGACAAATAATTTTTATTATAAATAATTATTTTAATTTAACAAATAATAATTAAGAGGATAAAATTGTATAAACAAAAGAAGACACAACAAATTTATATCTCTTTATTTATGTAGTTATTATATTATTATTATTTTTATCACTACGAGATATTATTATAATGATATTATTATTATTATTATTATTATTATACTTAGACACACCTCTTAAATTAATTTACTGCGAGATCGTATTTCAATTATTTGTCATTTTTATTTGTTTGGTTGTTACTGTATATCTTTATATATAGTTATAGATTATTATAGTTGACATTAGTCTTAGTGTTAGCATTAATATTAATATTTATAGCATATTTTATTGTTATTATTACTATTCATAATAGTGTTATTATTATAAGTGTGTTTTTTTTAATTATAGAAAACGTTGTTATACTAAATACTTTTGCTAAATAGAGTTTTAATCTTTTAAAAATTTTATAATTTATAATTTATATTAATATTAGTATTAGTATTTTTAATGGTTAAATAAATATAATAACAATTATATTATTATTCTAAAAAAATTTTAAATAAAACAAAAAACAAAAAAAAAATGTGCGCACGGATCATAGGCTATTATAATTATTTTGTAAAATAAATTAACTATATTATATTCATTCATTTCTAAAGATTAAGGACCAAAATGTATCGAAGTTTCAAACAGGAACGAATCCCAATTTTGAGTCAAAGTTCAGGAACTAAAAACATACTTAATCCTTCTATTTATTATATTTAAAACTGAAATTATTATTGCATCACTTAGATTTACTATTTCATTACTTTAATAACAACATTTACAACAATATAACTTAATTTTCATAATATTTTATTACATAATACTTTCACTATTTTATTATTTTAATATAAAAAATAAAATAAATACACCTCGTGCGTACGCACGAGTCAATTTACTAGTGTGCAAGAAAATTACTTGCGAAATGTAAATTTACAGGAATATATACCTGTGATTTTTTCAATTGATTTTTTTGTAGAAAAATTTGCTATGAATTTTTTTCGTAAGAAAATTTGCTGTGAATAATTTTCATAAAAAAAATTTACAAGAAATTTTCTGGGAATTTTTAAATTCCCTAATAACTAATTACCCACGAAGGTATTACCTACCAATCAAAATTCATAAAAAAAAAAAATTGGCATGAAACACTTTTCCTCAAAAATTTGCAATAAATTTCCTATGAAATACAGAAAATTCTAGTAGTGTATCTTCAATAATTGAATAAGATAAAATTATTCAACTCTTCTATTTATTAGAGTGTGAAATCTTATTTTTATAGAATAATATTTTCCTATACATGTAATTTTTTTAAGAACATAACATGACATTCTATATTATATATTTTTTATAATTAATTTTTAACTACAACTTATTCATCATAAAGTTTCTTTTAATAATTATACCTTTCAAAATTTTAATACTAATTTAATTAATGACGAATTCAAGATTTTGAAACAACAAACTGCCGTCTTTTAAATATATATAAATATATATATATATATATATATATATATATATATATTGTGTATATTATTTTGATCAATGTAGATTATACAATTTATTTTATATATACTAACTTTTAATCTATATCTAACTTAGAAAAACTATGTTAGATAATCTATATTACATTAATTTTTACTAATAAATCTAGTACAGATATAAAATCAACTGTTTAAATTTAATGACAAAAAAATTAATTATTCTATGATAAAAATATATGACCCGTATCTAAAATATTAAAACTGGACTCATCCGTACGCGCCACAACACGCACACTCACACCGGCAACACTCGCCAACCCGAGCCACAACTCAAGAGTTCCTCGTGTTCATCTGCCAATCCCGAGCCACAACTTAAGAGATGCCATTCTAAGCCACAACTCAAGTAATGCCACGTGCTTAACCCCTATCCCGAGCCACAACTCAAGAGCCACAACTCAAGGAACACTAGCAAGTCGACCTTAGAGATATCACCCAAGTCTTGTAGATCACGCACATCCAAAACCAGCAACACAATTTCTGCTGCAGCACTATCGCCTGGCGCCGCTCACGATTCGCCAGGCACTACACGCTTCTAGATCACCTAGCGGGGGACAAATGTCGTCAGGCACCAAGCGCCTCTGATGCTACTGTTTCTGCAAGTGTCACCTGTCGAGACAACCCTTACCGCTAGGGGTGTCAAAACGGGCCAGCCTGGCCCATTTTGGCCCGGCCCGTTTTTTGCCCGTATTAAACGGGCCGGGCTGGGCTGGTCCGACATGGTAAAACGGGCTCATCTGTATAATTTGTGGCCCAATCAGATTTTAATTTTTTTCATTTCAAATTTAGTTGACTGAATAATGTCCCAATTTTATATTACCAAAAGAAATTCTCCTGCAATTAAGAATACAACAACAATGATCTATTAAACAAGAAAATTATCACAACACAAACAGCCCTGCAATGGAACCAGAACGCTACGAAGTTGAAATGGAACCAGAACGCCGTGGGTGGAGGAGAAGTGAGCGCAGAGAAGAGTCGAGAAGAAGAGACGCAATCGCAAAGTGTGTGAGGTGTCTCGGCGCAGAGTGTGTGTGAGGGAGGGATACTGAAAAAATATGCACGTGTTGTTTTTTTATTAAGTGATACGGCCCGCGGGCCGGCCCGTTTTGGCCCGCGAGTTGGCCCGACGGGCCAGCAGGCTTGACGGGCCGGGCTGTCTCGGGTTGACGGGCTGAATTTCTAGACCTGGCCCATGTATTTACTGACGGGCTAGCGGGCCGGTCCGTCGGGCCCGACCCATTTTGCCATCCCTGCTTACCGCCAGGCGCCACACGCTTCAATACCCCACTGGTTTTGTAGCTATCGCCTGACGGTTGTATTTGACCGCCAGGCGCTACACCAGTACTTGCGTAGTACTGGTTTTTAAGCACCCAAAACAAAGTAAAATCAATCCTACTCTTATAATTATGCATATCCCCAATCAAGAACATAGGCTTCAAGAAATCAACATGACTTTCATGCACAATCTCAATTTAGATGGCTTCATCAAACGCGTACACAAGTATCACCATATATCATATGCATCAATCCCCATATATATATATATATATATATATATATATATATATATATATATATATATATATATATATATATTTCTCTATTTA
>Ga0214543_1007743_pt1 | contig 18149 bp, 7 predicted proteins | sample CNSS2metaG_FD_160094 | JGI IMG/M metagenome (GOLD analysis project Ga0214543, IMG submission 160094) | Root nodule microbial communities from cowpea collected in UCLA plant growth center, Los Angeles, California, USA - CNSS2 | ecosystem: Host-associated > Plants > Roots > Nodule | place: USA... | reverse complement strand
CCCGTGGGTTTTTTTTTTTTTTTTTTTTCCTATTTTCCCGAAATCATTTTCCATTTTTATCTATTTAATGTATTTATTTGTTCTAATTGGTGTTACAATAGATTGTAGCATTGGCCAATTTGATGCCGCTTGATGATTCTGTGGACGAGCTCGATAGTTACATGTACCAAACTGTATGTTTCTTTTCCATTTTCCCTTTTTGTTATTTCCATTGCTCAGTTTTCTAACTTTCTAGTAACTTTTATTTAGGGTAAATTTGAAAAGAAAATGGACTCCTTTTTTATACGCGTTTTGCAACTGAAGAAGCAATGAGATAACAGAAAGTATTAGCATTGCTGTTATATCAGGGTTTTCTTAAACTAAGCAAGTTGAATGAGATTAGGAATTTTTGTATTTTTCATTGTAACATTGCAATTTAAAATTTCATTTGGTCCTTTGGAATTCAAGCTGTTTTTGTTTTGGAAAGGAATTACTTTCCTCATAAGTTTTTGTTATTTCTTCTCACTTTTGTAATATATGATGTTTCACAAAAAGTTGAAGTGATGAACTTAATTGTTAGAGAGTCATAATCATAGACCTCTGCTTATATTTAATCATTTACTGGAAAGTGTTTTTTCCATCTATGTATGAAATGAAAATGGACTGCTCAATGTTTTCCACAGGTTGGACATCAAATTATCGTCAGGTATGCTGAATGCATGGGATTACCATTGTTCAGGAGGCGAATACAAGGCTCCTCAAGGCAAGCCTTCTAATTATAAATCTTTTGATACAGCCAATTATTTTATTTAAGGGAAATCAGTAGGTTAGGTTAGCTTAGTTAATTAAAGGTAATTAAACTCCTATTGACATTCTATAGTTATCAATACCAAATAGCTGTGTGGAGTGACTGACTCCAAATCTGCAACATCGTGATACAAGTACTGGGTAGATGGTGCTATTCGGAAATTTCAAGATGAATACTAAATAATTTGAGCTATAAATACATAAATGCTCAAAACTCAATGGTATCAAAAAGGGGAAACATAATCATAAAAAACATAATCATAATTAATCACTGAAAGTCATAATTTGAAGCTAAGCATAAGTAAATAATAACAGTAGTCATGGAATAAAAAAACTTTAAGCCTCTGAGAGAGCTCTGATGAATCTATGCTTCAAGAATGGAATCTAAAGAAATCCCCTCAAGAAACGGTTTAGCATCACGCAAGCATAGGGGTTTAGAGGGGATTTCCCTCTATCCACTATACTCGCTAAAATGACTGTGGTTTCCTGGTTAGCTGCCACAAATGCTCTGCTACAAGTTTGGAATAATGTCCCGAGGCTACTCTGCCGCCACAATGCATTGTTGACAACAATGAGGCACTGACAGTTTAATTTGCTTTAGGTATTTATATCTGATACCAATAGTCTTAGATATTTGAATACTTCCCTGATATGTGTAGGTGAAGTATTCCAGGACTGTAAAAAATTTATGAAATTTAATGAGACAGCAACATAAAATCAATGTTCCTTCCTTGGTGAACTGAAAGTGGAACTTTTCATGATTTCAAGAAAGGAGTGAGATTGATGGTATTATTCCTATTCATAGACAATAAGAAGTAATTCATGATCACAGTGGATTATAAACCTTTTTGTTTATAAGTGTCTAATTTTTTTAGTTTGGATTTGCAGAATTTCAAATATATAAATTTTACGATTTTATATACATATCTATATATGTATCTTAAATGTATCCTATCCTTTATATTTTTAGAATAATTATACCATTGTATGTTATGAGCATTCAAACTAGCTTTTCTACCCAGTAGGTTCTTGATAGTCTTCTAGAATAGTTCCCCACTCTCCCGCCCTTTTCTGTCTCAATTAATCTCCTCAACAGCTATGTTTTCTAATGACGGTTTGGTGGTTAACCTTTTAAGCTATGAACTATAACGTTGTTAAACCATCTTAACTTATAATGTTTGGTTTAAACATTCGTGTGATAATTTCTTAACAGGCATCAAGAGCTTGGTTACAAAGAAACTCAAGGTGATGAAGTCGAAGACCTGTTCATTTTATTACGTGAGGTGAAAAAGAAGATACCCTCAGTTACTGCAGTGTCATCTGGAGCCATTGCATCTGACTATCAGAGATTGCGGGTGGAAAGTGTTTGTTCAAGGTTAGGCCTTGTTTCTTTGGCATACTTATGGAAACAAGATCAGTCATTGCTTCTCCAGGAAATGGTAAACAGTGTTTTGGATTATTGTCACCATAATTGATAGCATACATATATGTGATTGTGTAGTAGGATTTTAATTTTCTCCATTGTTCATATAATTCTAACTCCAATTTGGTCCTGACCAGATTACAAATGGAATTGTAGCTGTAACCGTGAAGGTATAACTTCTTTAATTTCGTTTCTCTTGCTTGCTTTTGCCTTTTGTGGTCTTTCTTTTTCATTTGTAAAATGGGAGGGGATTCCTTTGTTCTTACTCCTGTGTGTTTCTTACTTACAATTTGTGCAGAGTGATCAAATTGTGCTTTATTGACCATCATGCCATTGTAATATCAATTGATGACACTGATGCTAATGTAATTCACGTAATTTTAAAAATAATGAGGTTTGTTTGAATATATTATGGTGAGTTATATGTTGCCAAAAATAAAAAGTTTTACATCTGAATACATTTTCTTCCAGCCAAGAAATGTGTTAAACTTGTTTTTGCAATGTTCTTGAATAATTGATAGTTCTGAATTTAATGTTTCATCTATGCTTGAAGGTAGCTGCCATGGGTTTGGATCCTGCAAAGCACTTGGGTAAAGAATTAGCCTTCTTAACTGCTTATTTACATAAATTGAAAGAGTATGTCGGAAGTTATTCTCCCTCCTTTTTCTTTGTGTATTATCTGTGTAAATTCTTTAAAGTTTTTAGAGTAAATGACTCTACGGTCTTTTCATATATTTATTTCACCCTATCCTTTATTGTAACTCCTTTTTGCAGATTATATGGAATCAATGTTTGTGGTGAAGGAGGGGAATATGAAACATTAACTCTTGATTGTCCTCTCTTCTCTGTAAGTTTATACAACCACCTTTTGAAGTTTATTGGTTTCACACTTTAATTTGTGCACCAACACACTTTAATTTGCGCACCAACTTGCGTATTGACCATTGTCCATTTGATCTTTAGTTGTCACCCATAAAACTGGTCTCAATTTAAACTCATACATTTTGGTTTCTGTTTTGTGGTTCTACCAAATCTTGTTCTGGAGAATCTTGTGTATTCGATTTTCCTTCATTCATTTGATGTCAGTTTTATGGTTCTACCAAATACTGGTCTCAATTTATTATCGATATTTTTCTTCTGTTATCTATATCTATCTTTACTACATTTTTCAGAATGCTCGCATTGTGCTCGATGAACATCAAGTTGTGATGCACTCTTCAGATGCCATAGCTCCTGTTGGAATCCTTCATCCCTTGTCATTTCATTTGGAAAATAAAGTTGATGTTCAGTATTTAAAATCAAAAGACAACATACATGAGATTTGTACACAGAAACCGGGATCTGTGTATGAAGTGCATGACAGTCTAGAAGGATGTGAGGCCACGTACAAGCCTCTAGATTGTAGAGCCGATGCAATGGATGGCATAGAACATAAATTTAACATCTCAAGAACAAATAACAAGGGCACATTCTCTTTAAGTTTCTGGTTGCAAGATTCATGCAATGGTCATAGTTGTTCTCTACTTTTTCTATTTTTTTTAAATCGTTTTGTTTTACCTCATACTTTCACAACATTTTGTTCTTTGACACAACTTTTTCTTATTTCTTTAGTGCAGGTTTGCAAAAAGACTTGAGGATTGTCTTGGGGAAAATTGAATCACAGTTATTGGACCTTGGTTTTGGATGGGAGAATGTGCTCTATATTCACCTTTACATTGATGACATGAATAAGTTCTCTGAGGCAAATGAGACGTATGTAAAGTTTATAAGACAGGAGAAATGTCCATTTGGCGTCCCGTCTCGTAGTACTGTTCAAATGCCTCTTATAGAATCAGGTTTCAGCAGCGCATACATAGAAGTTCTGGTATCAAACAATAAAAATAAAAAGGTTTTGCATGTGCAGAGTATTTCCTGTTGGGCACCTAGTTGCATTGGGCCATACAGCCAGGTATACCACATTGATCTCAGCAGTAGCCAATTATTTACATCAGAACAAGTAGTTTGCACATGTTATCTGTATCCTGTTTATGGAAGTTGGCTTGGGATGGGACACAACTGAAAGCAGTTGAATTTGAGACTGAATGCTGCTTATTTAAGATTAAAGTGATTTTAGTGTATGTTTAATATGACAAAATTCAAACCGGAACTTATTATTCTTTGGAATTTTAGTGCTATTCTCTCTTTAGAGAATTAGACAATTAGTTTTGTTAAAATTTATGTCAAACTTTCTGCTATTGACCCAAGAGTATCATGCTGTTTTCATTCCAAGTTATTTGGTCTGATTAATGGAGTTAATTTTTAATTCGAAAGATTATTCCTTGGTATTGTTTTAATAAGTGCGAAATGCATTTATATATAAATAACAATTTGCAGAACTTCTGCCTAATTTCTATAAGCTTGTTCTTAAAGTTACCTAGGTTAAAAATAGCTTTATCTTGATTTTTTTTTAACTAATTTTATTTGTTACCTAAATATTTGGACCAATACTTTTGTTTTTTAGTTGTAGTCTCTGATTAATAACTATAAGCTGTTTTGAGCACAAAATTAACTAATCCAAAATCAAACTAATACTTTAGTTGCTTGATCTTTATTTCTACTTTATTCAACGTGTCTTGACTTGAGAGTTGGGATTCATTTCTAGGTGCCCTTACTAAAAAGGGGTGGTAATCCTCTAATTGAATAATGCTAGTTCTGCTTGTTTGCTTACCTCATATAGTGTCCATATGTTTACCATTTTTACATTTTATTATGCACATTATACCATTATCACATTTCATATGTTACCTAGTGGCTCTTCTGTTCTTCCTAATGGTTTTTGCTTTCAGGCAACCTTGCATGAGGGTCTACTTCACATGGCTGGTCAATTAGGGCTTGATCCTCCTACAATGAATCTTTGCCAGGGAGGCCCTGATGTTGAACTTGAACAAGCACTGAAAAACAGTGAAGCAGTGGCAAAATGCTATAATTGTTCAATATCGACATCTGCAATTGCTTTTGTTATCTATTGTTCTAAACGTACTTCATCATCAGAGAGATTCAATATTCAGGAGAAACAAGAAACAATTCTTAGGCAGATGAAGATCTCCCATCTGCAGGAAACAGACACCTACAAAGGGTTGGATCCCTTGTTCCTTTATGTTCTTGTTCCTGATCTACCTAAAAGGTACTGTAGGGTACACCATAAGTCATCTTTTTCTTAACTGTGCTTGTTTAAGCAATAAACCTTTGTGCTTTCATGGATTTTCAACTAGAGAAAGACAACCATTTACATATTTAGAACCTATAATTTGCTATTCTTTTTCCTTTTTTTAAAGTTCTCTCATACTCTCTATTTAAATTAGGTTTCATTGTTTTAAGATTGTTAGAAATTTCATATCAATTAGAGATATGACTATATTATAGTATGTAAGTAGGTGCAAACTTCGCAATTTAAACCGGTTTTGTAAAGTTAAAGTAGGCTTAAAGTTGCCTTTCTAAGATAGTACCAAAGATCTTAGCGAAGTTTGTTGGATTTATCGTATCATCTACTATTGGATTGGGTCGCTGTCGTATCATTTACTAATATCTAATTCCATGTTCAAGATGCTCAGTCCTTGACATGTGTGTGTATGTTAGGTCCCACTTTATAAATTAGTATAAGTTGGTTTTATGAGTTAAGTCTCCTTTCTAAGAAATGATGCCCTCCTTTATAACATTGTTTTCTACATAACCACAACACAAATAAAGTTGCCCAGATTAGTAGAAATAAAGTCTTATCTTTCATTTGGATTATCTTCCGTCTTTCATATTTTGTGGTTAGAATATTAGGATTTAGAAGGGATTTTATTGAATCATTGTTTCTATTTAATTATTATTATTATTATTATTATTATTATTATTATTATTATTTATTACAAATCCTCACTATTTATGTCCATGGGCATCTACAATTTGTACTTTCCAGAGCATGCGTAGAAATAAAGCCTATTCTTTATGTTGAGGATGGAACAGATACAGTTCCTGAGGCCTTAACAGAAAGATCTAGATCAGAGACACCATCACATTATTGGGGTTTCAAGCCAGAAAATTGGCATGATTCTTGCGTTCAGAAATGTCTGGTTTCTGGAAAGATATGTGCCATTATACTGCATATTACAAGTGAGCTGTCCACGAAGATATGTTTTGACTCTCAGCCTGCTGATAATGTGAATAATGGTAGATATTCTCTTCCTAAGGCATATATGGATAAGATATCGAAGTTCTGCATCTATCTTCTTGACAAAGTTATGACTGATAATGACTTTACCTGGGAAGGCATAATGGTTAGTATATTTCTTAAAATATTACACCTGATCAATTTTATTCTTCCTTTGTCTGAATTTTAATTTAGTTCTGCAGTCTGTAAGAAACCCATTTCTTGTTTTCTTTACAATTTTAAGCAATAACTTCCACCTTGGATTGTCTGGTCTTGTTAAACCTTTGGGGGATGGAGATGAAGGACAAAATTTTAAGTACCTTTAACTAACACTCTTTCTAGATCCAGATATTTTATGCATCTCCTTGTTCATCATGTTCGTTTGTGTTAAAAAATATCCATGCATTTTTTTGGAGTTTGTCTCCTATTTGGAAGTAAGGAACAGTGTCACAGTGGAGCCTAGTGTAGGCGATATAACAAAAGGTTGCCAGAAACTATAATTATTTGAAGAAAAAAAGTTAAGAAGACCAGCGATCCACTTTATTCCACACCCTCTTTGTGTTCTTTTATGAGCTTGATCATTCTCTTGCACTTTTCAAATTCTCGTTTCATCTTATGCAGAGTTTGAGGTTCTACATCCCGGAAAGCCTTCAAATGTCAGTGCAGCTATTACAACCTATGTTCAGCAATGCACTTTTTGAACTTTCGGAAATGAGTCATAAGAAATTTAAAAATGGTGAGGAGCCAATCTTCAGCATAGTTCCTGTCATAGGTGCTGGAAAGTCTGCCTCATCCATGGACGATGTAGTAACCTGCGAATTATTGGCTCGGAAATACTGAGTATATCTATACTTTCTGAAAATACTCTGAAATGACTGGTTCTTGGGGTGGTTCAGTTACTGTGCACTTTACTTGCTGATATACAATGTTTTATTTTTTAAATACAAAATTGATTCGCTTTTTCTAAAGCCAAAACAAAGACAGTTTCATTGAAATAGCTTGGTGAATAGATGGAATGGGGTTTCACTCATTTAGGTTTTGTCGATGACTTGGTGTATAAAGCGTTGGGGAATTATGTTCATTCCCAATATTAAATTTTCGAGCCACTCTTTTAATTTAAAGAATTAGTTACATTGTAATATGCATTTTTAGCTGTGTGGAAGGTTATATGGAGGGAGTATAGTTTTATCAAACTTTTGTTATGTACAGTGTAATCTTGGTAGTTGCATGAACACCAGCTGTTAGCAATTACTATCGCATTTTTGTTTGTTAATCTCACAGCGGGTAAAGTTATTTCTCTACCTCTTTCCCCCTCACTTCTATACACTTCACCTTTTGTTAAAAATGATGTTTCTTTCTTTGTAAACCATATATTTTTCCTCTCTATACTCCCTCTATATTTTAAAAATTATTTTGAAAATATATTAAATATATTTAAAAGCATTTTTAGACCTGTAAAAGTATATTGAAAATACCTTCAATAAACTAGTTTTCTGAGAGGATATTCTTATAAAAAGAATGGTTGGAAGTTTAAAGAGAAAGAAATGGTACAAATCTTCCAAATCATGAAAAAGCCAGAACTGGGACCTATTTGATTTCAGTAGTATACGGGTACTTGTTTGTTTCACAACTAGTTTCAAATACTTGTTTGAGCCAATTGAAAAGATACTTGTTTATTTCACAACTAGTTTCAGATTTGTCTAAGGTGGCATGCTAATAAAAGTGTAGGTGGATTATACCGTCTCTATGATTCGGAGTATGTTCACTTTATTGATATGCGATTTTAAGATTTATTCTATAACCCTACTACGAGTCTTTTTAAATGTAGACTTTAGGGCAAAAAATATTTGGTAATTTAACATCATTATTGAATGAATGAACAATGACATCTCTTTAAAGATGTGCTTAGTGTACAGATATAGCAGAGTTTAGTGTGCCTTAAAAAACGTAAACAAAGTCAACAAACCATTCATATCACACTTGTTGAGTATACATTCTCTAAAATAATTTAAGTCTATCTAATTGAAAACAACATGAATATATATATATAAACATTTTACTCCAACATTCTAAGATCTTTGTGGTTTTGTTTCTATTTCTTCAACCATCTGCGTAATGTTGCTCACGTATAACATACAATTATAGTTTGTGAAAATTACAACCACAATGAAAAAGGTAAGCTAGTGAAAATTAACAAATATTATATATTTCAATTATCATCAAATCAAAATCTATAGTTTTTATTGAATATATATAATCATTCTTTAAACAAGTTACATGTCCCGTCATTTATCACACTCCTCTCATCTTTATCATAAATGTAGTTTAATCAATCAAAATGGCATTACAAATAAGATTCATCATCTAATTTGAAGTCAATAATTAATTGTAAGAAATTCATTATCTCTCATAAGACAACTCCAAGCCTCAATCATCACAACACAACCCTCAAGGCTCGACTCTCATGGACAAACCACAACACAATAGACAACAGGATAAACTAGTGTAGTTATAACCAAACATATCATTTATAATATATCACATTAGAATGAATTTTAATCCCATTCAATTCAACCATCAAATACTCTCAACAACAATCAAATGTCTACAAAAAGTATGACAATATCGACACAAAGATAACCACAACCCTAATAACCCACAACACTTAGACATTTAACTCTACTTGCGAAAGTCAAGCGTATTGAGAAAACTCCAAGGCTTTGCACCTCTCACACTCACTCCTGCCTCTTAGAAGCTATAGCTATAGATTTTACATTAGAACACCAATCCCTCTAGAGTATGATTAGGGTAAATTCCTTATATTGGTAGGGTCTAACCCTTTTTCATATCAAAGCCCCAGATTGTAGCAAAGTCATGATAGTATTTCAGAATCCCTCTCAATACACTTCTTATCATCACATCAATGTAGTACTCTCTCCCTAAGAGTCACTACATTCACCACATTTAGACCATAACTTACATATAACACGAGAAATAGATCGTGGTTTCTTCGACCGTGTGTTTTCCTTTGTATGTTACATTATTGTTATTATTCAAAGCTGGGATTGTCCATACTATAGTTTTGTACTTATTCCAAAAATAAATTTGATGCTTCCAAGTTTTGTGTGATTGTTTCTAAGATTTGGACAAAGATCCTTTTAACATATTTATAAGTGTGTGCGCTTGTAGTTGATTGCATCACCTTGTTTTATGTTTTCCTTGTTGTGTTCTATAGTGTGTATCACTGGAGTAACATATTGAGCAACTTCAACTCGAGTTGGACTTTGAAACCACCATTGTGTGGCTGGTGTGGAAAGGAAGAGAGAGTGGTGATGTGGTGGTTGATATGATGGTTGTGGGTGAAAATGGATGAGAGGGAGGGGAGGTTGTGGTAGAGGAAGGAAGGAAACTAAGAAGGGGTAGGGTACTGATGTGGACACACACTTGTCAAAACGTGGATACATACATGGCAACATCATTTGTCACATCAATAAATCTTTAACGTTGTTTGGTCACAAGGACTACATTAATTCATTAATAAAGTTTGAGAATAAAAATGATTCAATGTTTAGGACATGAACGAAATTTGATTTCACATAAACGTTAAGAGACAACAAACATAGTTAATTCGAAAAAATAAATATTATTGAATATATAAAATTCTAAAAATATCACCTTGAAAGTAATGTTCTTTCAAATTTTACCATATGTCAAAAGCGATCTGATGTTTCACCAAATTATGAATCCAAGAAAAAATCATGTTGTTACATTGATCTCATGTTGGAAAGAGAATAACTTTATGTTGTGTTTGGATGAGGTAGTTTAGAAGGGTGATTCATTTATTTGAAGAATTTCAAATTCTTCATACAAAATGACTAGTTTGTATAAAGTAACTAGAAAAAAATTGAAATTTAAAAAATTTTGGAAGGTATTTCAAATGAATAAAATAAAGGAGATACCCTAAAAATATAAGAAATTTGAAATTTCACTTCTTTTCACTCTACTCATGAAGATAAAACCGAGTGGACTTAGGCTGAAAGCTCAATCGAGTCGACCCAGGCTAAAAACTCAATCGAGTTAGTTCGGATTGAAGACTCAACAAAGTTGTCTAGGGCTGAAAGTCAAATCGAGTGGGTATGAATATGAGTACAAGTATATACCCATCACCCGGTAAGAATAGGGATGAAACAAAAGTTTGATACCAATTACGTTTAGATATAAAAATGAAATGAATTTTTTCGATAAAGATAAATATGAAATAGTGAAACTCGTCTCCATCCCTATGACCCTATCTATCTTATTCCTTTTTTTCAATTGTAATTTCCTTCAAAATCACTCTGCACCGACTCCACAATTATGAAAGGTTTGAATTGAACAGTGATCCTCTTAAATTCATGGGAAAATGATTCTCTATCTTTTCTGAAAGCAAAAGGTAAACAAAGGATGATAAAGGAAGAGAATGAGAAAATGATATTCCCACCCTCTTATGAACTTCTTTCTTCCTTCATTCTGTCGCTTCTTATGGTGGGTCACACCTCCTACAATTCTTTCATCTAAAATAATGCTTTTTCTCTTCAACTTCTATTCTCATTCTTCCTATTTTTGTTTTCAAACAAACACCGACAAAATAATTCTAACATTATTCATTTAATCACTTCACATCTTTCTCTTTCTTTCTCATTCGTTTTTGGTTGCTAGCAACAACAACTTAGTTTGGTCAATTTTAATTCCACAACAAATAATTATACTCTATCAACAATGGTTTATATAGGTATCAAGACATTATGAATTAACATATTAGTGGAGTTATTTCCTCTACAAAAACTTACGTGGATTACAAAATTTTCCTCATTATTTTGTTAAGACTTAATGCGTTTTAACATATTTAAAAGATAGAGTAAGAAAAAAAGGAAAATAAAGTTTTCACAAATTATATATTGACAACAAAGGACTTGTGTTGAGTGCTAACAAGCTGTATTTTCATTAGACAATCATATTTCGACAAAAATCTAACTCACAATTCCAACATAGAAAGAAAAAAAAATTATGAAGTTAAACACAACTTGAATAAATAAATAAATCTGCAACTGGGGCAGACAAGAAAATAATAATAATATATATAATACATTGTTTAATTCATCTGCTAATATTTTTTAGAAAATTTTTATTCTTTCTTCTTTCATTTTTATTATTATGTATAATTATAGATGAGGCTGTAACCACTAATGTCTCCAATATACTTAAAAGTAGAGTGCGAATGGCAACACCATGGAAATGTCAGAAGTATCTGTTTGTTTTTTAAACCAAGAATCTTTAAGTTAGGTGTTATTTATTGTACATGTGAATGTGATATGATAATGCAAAGTACAACCTTTGCATTTTTGCTATGTCGTTAAATTATGTCAGATTTTGTTTCTCCCTCCCACATCAAATTTCATAGTTTATGCTCCAACATCGTAGTGTAAACGCCACAACATTAACCCTCTCTCAAAGTACCACTTCCATTAATTATTATAAAGTAATTTAAGTCAATTTCACATCATTTTTAAAAGATTTGAGATTAATTATTTTAATATGAATCTAATAACATTGTTTTTTATATTAATAATGATTCAATATTTTTTTCTATATACTTTTTATTTAATATAATTTATATACCTTTTTAAAAAACACAATGTAATTCTTATGTTAGATAAACGTTAATGTTAATTAAAGGATGGATGATGAACAAACATCTATTAATACAATCAGCCACACATTTTACACATTTATTTTCAGTCCTAGCGACAAATTGAAAAGGATAATGTTAATATCATTCTTTATATATATATATATATATATATATATATATATATATATATAAGAATCACATTGAGTAAAAATACTATTAAGTCACTAATAATATTACTCATATCTTTGAAGTTCATAAATTAATAACACAATAAGTAATTTTTTAATACATTTAGAATAAGTTACTAGAGAATGAATTCAATCTAACTTATTCTTATAAAATAGACTTGTAAAAGAAATTTATCCAGCTTATGTATAAAATTTATGAGATTATGTTGTGGGTGGATGGTGGACTTTTTGATGTTTATTCAGTAATAATTACCAAATTGAAGAAACTAGCCATGTTATTCTTTCAACTCTTATTCAATTATGGATTTGGTAGAGTTCATTTCCAAACAAACCCTGCACAAGGTGTGTGAAATGTCACATGTACTCTCTATCAAGTTATCTTTATCCTCAAAAAAATATGTCTCAATTATTGTAGAGGTTGAGGGGTTCTTGCAATTGCAGTTCTTCATAGTGACTAAATTTGGTTATAGAATTATCATTATTTTTGCTGGGACTTGAAGAATTGTTGCTGAATCTGACTCTTGGAGATAATTAAAAAAAAAAGTATTAACTTTTCGACACCTAACATTTAATCTTTTTTTTTTCTTTATAAGAGCATATTTTGTTCTTCAAACAAATTGTATGTCAAAGTATATTGGTTTCACAACTGTAAGAAAAAAATTGAAAATATTGATGAAATGAATTACGTAATATTTAATCCTAATAAATAAAAAGAAAACAAGAAAAATATTAAAAAGGAGGTAATAACTTTATCTTGGGTGAATAACTTTAGAACATGAATGAACAACGAAGTATCTAAACCCTGACTAAAAAAAATGTTTTATTTTTTAGAAATATTAAGTCAAAACAGACCCATTAATTGTTAAGAATCTTTGGTCCAATGTAGAGTGGTTGGTTTGATAGAATAAGCGAGATTTTAAATTTAAATTGTGTAAGAAAATTTTTCTATGCATATATGAGAGAGTAAATCTTATTATATTAAATAGAGAATTAGGTTGCAAATCTGACATGTTAGCTGTTACCTGAATCATTGTATTTGTATCTATTTAACCTCAATTCAACTAACAAATCAAGACATTGAACTATGGTTACTTCAATGATTTCTTTTTCTGATACACACAATATTAATTGGGAAGTAATTGTTAATTACTCTAATATTCGATCAAAACACTCTTTAAGTTCAATTTATTTTAGAACCGAATTACACCGGCCATGACATTAACTCACTTTTTTCTTCTTTTTTTTCATTTTTAATTATGCGTGAGTAATATGGATTTTGAAAAGACCTTATACTTGTAAAATTCCTAAATTATACACCAACATTTGCTCATTGAAAAAATAATTTAATAATGTAAAAAGAACATATGAATTTGATAAATATTATAAATGTTTTGACTTGTCCCACAATCGCGGCATATATTTTTGTATGAAATTGTTATAATTTTGTATATATATGGAACAAATAAAACTATTAGATACTTCGTAGGATAATTATATCTAAGTGAGGTAACATGATTCGTAAGAATTGTGTTCAAAATGAGTTGATTAAATATACCGTTGGTCTCTTAAATTTTAGCAAACATTAAAATTAGTTTAATTTTGAAATTTTAGATCAATTTAGTCATTTTAACTAAAGTTTGTGAAGTTTATTTAACGTTTGAAATGCATTTCTCAGCTAACATTAAAGTAAAAATGTGTCAAACGGTGTAAACAACTTAAATATTACTATGAAACACGTTTGAAGAGTTTAATGAACTTAACAAAATTTGGTCAAAAAGACTAAATTCACGCATTTATAAAGTTTGGAACTAAATTTGGCCACAGTTTTGAAGATAGACTAATTCAAATTTTCGCTAAAAATTAAAGGATAAAAAACATATTTAATCCAAAATGAGTCACTCAACCCAACACACTCTTCAGTAAATTAAAATTTTTATAACTCGACTCAATCCACCACAAGTTGATAGGTATATTGGTTGACTTTGTTAAAATTGTTTTGATCTCCTAACTAACTTATTTACATATATTTATTATACTACAATCAAAGTTGATTCACTTGATTCATGTATTTATAGTAGTACAATCTCAGCGTTCACATATTTTACCAAACATTGTTTTAAATATATGGTATAATTACTAATTTGGTACCCCAATTTTTTGGTTAAGTTCAATTTGGTCCATATACTTTTGGTTTATTCAATTTAGTATCCCAATTATCTAAAAAGATTCAATTTGGTCATCTCCGTTAAGTTGGAGTTAACATCGTGTCCGTACAGGACACGTGTCAGCCATGAAATTTTTAATTTTTTTTAATTTTTTTTAATTTTTTTTAATTTTTTTTAATTTTAATTTTTTTTTCAAAAAATTTAAAAACTGTCACATGTCAGTTTACCATCGTGTCATGTGGCAACGTACAATCATGACACGTGGCAGTGGTAATAATTGTTTTCAATTTAGTCCTCTATTTAAATTTTTGGTTCAATTTAGTACCCAATTTTTTAAAATGATCTAATTTCATCCTTTCCAATTTGAGACCAAATTAGTAACTAAGTTTAATTATAACTTATATATACATGTTAAAATAAATTTTTAAATTTATACATCAAATCACTACACTTAAATATTCAAATTATTTTATTTTTTACAAGTGTAAAAAATTATAAAGGTAAAAAATGTAAAAAATAAAATAATTTAAGTATTTAGGTGAAATGATTTGATGTATATATTAGAAAAAATTATTGTAACATGTATATATAAGTTGTAATTAAACTTATTTATTAATTTGAAATTTGATCATTTTTAAAAATTGGGTACTAAATTGAACCAAAATTTTAAATAGAGAACTAAATTGAAAACAACTATTACCACTACCACGTGTCATGATTGTAAGCTGTCACGTGACATGATTGTAAGCTGCCACGTGGCACGATGGTAAATTAACACGTAGCAGTTTTTAAATGTTTTGAATAAAAAATTAAAAAATTAAAAAAAACTTTAAAAAAATTTAAAATTTCACGGCTTGACACGTGTCCTGTACGGACACAGTGTTAACTCCAACTTAATGGAGATGACCAAATTGAATCTTTTTAGATATAATTGGAGTACTAAATTAAACAAATCAAAAGTATGGAACCAAATTGAACTTAACCAAAAAATTGGATACCAAATCAGTAATTATATATATATATATATTAAAAATCAAAATATCAACCTATTAGAAATACAAATAAATTAAACATCCAAATCATTTAAATATTATTAAAAAATATTATACTTATTAAAAATACCAAATTGTCAAATTACATAATTAGAACCAGTACTCAATGATAATAATAAGAGTGATGAAAAAATAATAAAGAATTATTTTTAATGAATTATACATTAACCAAATTCCAATTTTGTTGAAACCCATTTAAACTAATTATAAATAAAACGGATTAAATTTAATTCACGTTAATTTTTTTTGTTTCAATTCCAACTAGCTCAAACTCGTAATCGTTACAACATTTTAGCATACCGAAAACTATTGCTACATTAAAGTGCGTTTACTTGTGAAGATTGATTTAAGAGAGAGTGAGATAATGGATTTGAATGAATTAGAGGGAGAAGAGTGTGTTGTTTTTTTTTCAAGGGATTTGAGAGTGAATTTAGAGGTGAAGTTTCTCAAAAAAGTGTGTGAGTGATTTGAATGATGTGATATATAAGAAATCAAGTTTTTGATAGATTAAAATGTAAGATTACAATTTTGCCCTTATAGTTAAAATTAATATATTATTATTAGTATTAGTATTTATTGTGATTATTATTATTATTATTATTAATATAATAATTATTATTATTAATTTCATCATTATTATTTATTATTAATAATATAATATAAATTATTATTATTTTGCTATTAAAAGAAATAATAATTAGAGAAATTTTATTTTATAAAAATTAAATATCAAATAATATTTACTTTACATTCTAGCATGTCACTGATTCCTTGTTTTCTGGAATTGATATATCAAAATATATGTGTATGGATCGATTCTATAGTTATTAGGATCGATTCCCTTTGGTCTCATGGTTTGCTTTCACGCATTATTCATAAATGAGGTTCAATGGGACTAATTTTGTAAAAAGCTCTTTCTTTCATGTATCTCTTCCCATCAGAGATGGAATGTTGAACTCATCCCGCAAATTAGCTCTTTCTTCCTCCTACAAATTCTTACATGTGAACGAAAAATTCAATCGCTTATCCATTGTCGTTAACTCTTACTTTTAGTAACAGTAAATTCGCACATTCAAATACAATGTAAAAATAAATTACACATACTAGTAAAAATGACTGCAGATTCTCTGATGAATTTTTTTGGTGTTGTAATTTGCTAAACATTAAAATTACATTGATTTTGGTATATTATAAACGTAAAAATCTAAAAGAGGATTCAAAATTCAGTAAAAACACGTGTTAGACGCATATGTATTAACTTTTTAAAATAATACAAAATAATAAAATTGTAATTACAAAAATAAATATGATTAAAAAGGATAATTTTTATTTATTTTGTGAATACTTTTTTATTATAAATAATTACAAAATTTTAAAAAATAATTTAATTTAAAAAAAGACAATCAAAGAAAAGATCACGATGAAATTAATAAGTTAACTATTTTAACTAAAATCATTTATTAAGTTAAAATTGAAAAAAAACACCTAAAAGTACATCCCTTTTATATTAAAACAAAATGTTCATTCTCAAAACATATAAGGCAAAGCGAACTTTATCTTTAATAAGATATTTAACAAAATTCTAGGCCAGACAATAATCCCATTAATAAGAAGGAAGAATCCTATACTGAATTAAAAATACAATTAATTAATATATTAATAATACAATTTTCAATTGAGAATGACATTTAAATTTAATAAAATTTATTTATAATATCTCTTATATTTATTAATGTTAATAAATTAAACTTAATAACAACAGTGAATTTATTTAAAATGTCATAGTATTTATAATTTTATTATAATTGTAATATATTTGCAACAGTTTTAAATAATGGTTATCTAATTAATACGAAATTTTTTATTTTATTAACAAATAATAAATTAAAATTAATAACAACAATCAATTATAATATTTTTTTTTCAATTAATAAAAATAAAAATATTATTTTCAGCGTACAATACTAAGAAAATGATTTATTGTTTTTTATTAATAGCTCAAATTATTAAGTTTAAATTTAGTATTAATATTTTATTTAAAAATTAATTTTATACTCACATCGGTTAAAATAATTAATTATTATTATTATTACTCTTAATTATAATTTAATTTTTTTAATAATGCTATTTATTTAATGATCATTAACTATAACCTTTACAATCACAAATACCTACATTCATTTGGGTTAAATATATATTTCTTCCGTCTCTTAACTTTCGGTTAGATTTGAAATTAGTCGTTCTTCAAGATTTTGGTTTGATTTAGTTTCTCAATATTAGAAATGTTTTTTTACATATTAAACACATTTTATGTCATCTGAGTTGTTTTCACTGTTTGACATATTTATTTCAATAATAACTAAGAAACTCTCTTGAAACGCATTTGAAACATTTAATAAACTTAACAAAATTTGATTAAAATAACTAAATCCAAATATGTAAAGAGTTTGAGAATTAAACCAAAATTTAAAAGATAAACTACTCCCAATTAGGGATGGCAATGGGGCGGGGCGGGTACGGGTATCATGATCCCATCCCCATCCCCATAATAAAAATTCATCCCCATCCCCATCCCCAAACCCAACAGGTATACAACTTTTGACCCATCCCCATCCCCACCGGGTAACGGGTATTTTCTTATACCCATACCCATACCCATTTTTTTATTGTTCCATATATCAATTAAATAT
>Ga0214543_1007742_pt1 | contig 18150 bp, 7 predicted proteins | sample CNSS2metaG_FD_160094 | JGI IMG/M metagenome (GOLD analysis project Ga0214543, IMG submission 160094) | Root nodule microbial communities from cowpea collected in UCLA plant growth center, Los Angeles, California, USA - CNSS2 | ecosystem: Host-associated > Plants > Roots > Nodule | place: USA... | reverse complement strand
AATGTATTATATATATATATATATATATATATATATATATATATATATATATATATATATATATATTGTATCATTTTTTTTTATCTTTTGGTAGTTTAGTAAGAAAAAATATTAATATATTTGACTAATTAACTTGAAATTTCATCGATATTTGGAAGTCTTTAAAAGGGAAACTTTTAACATATATGTATCAAGATAAGAAGAGTTAATATAATTATACCATACATTTTAATTTTAAAAATTATTTTCATGAAACGATTTTTAATTGATAACATTAACGCTCATTTAAAATTTACTAGATTTATTGATTAATTTAATAGTAGTTGTTATAACTAAATATCATAATACAAATGTCTTTATGTAAAATTTTCTCTTTTAAATTTTTAAAATATAAAATAAATAGTGCATAATATACATTAATTCAAACTGACAACAATAACACAATTAATTTAAAATAATGATATACATATTTAGTGCTGGACATTGTTATACTATTACCATATAATATATTTATTTAATTTTTTATATTTAAAAATATAATCTAAAAATGTTAATGTTTTCATGAAATATAAATATTGATTTGAAATCAGTTTTAAAATATTTACAAGAATTTGTATGTTCTTTTTCAAAACTTCAACAATTTATATAGAGAATATATTTCAACCGAATCTTATCCAAAATAATTACTGTCAAAATTTATTAGAAAAAAAGATTTTCTTTTTCATAAATATAGATACATTTTCCCATTGAATGCAAATTTTCAATTAAATAATTAAAAGAAAATAATTTTAAAATACCACATACAATGTAAAAGAAATAAGGAACTCGTACCAAATTTCTTTTTTTTTTCTGGATTGAAATCTTTCAGATTTAAACATTTAAAAAAAATAATTTAAAAATATGATGCAGAATTTTAAAATTTTAGTTATTTAAATTCATATCTTAACGTATTATTATTTTTATAATTTTATATATATATATATATATATATATATATAGAGAGAGAGAGAAGAGATTTATATAGATAGATATTTGTAAATATGAAAATAAATATTAATCGAAGATTCAAATTTAAAGAAATTAAAACTATCATTCGATATTTCAGAATATCACATTTGCGTTCATCATATAACAAATAAGGAATATTTCAAATTTAAAATCATTATATAATAATCTTTTAAAAATTTAAAAATATAATGAGGATTTTAAAATTTAGTTATTTAAATTCATATATTTTCTTGTTATCTTTTCATTATTAAACATTAAAAAGATAACATATATCAAATAATTGTGTATTAGTATTATATATATATATATATATATATATATATATATTTTGATAAAAATATCATTATCACATATCTATATATCTATGTATATTTTGTAAATATGAAAATAATGAATATTTATTTTAAATAGATAAAAGATAAAAGATTACAGATAAAATATTAGAGATCAAATAAAATTAAAGATTCAAAAAAAATGCTATAAAAGGAGATTTGTGAAGTAATATTTGCATACTCTTTTGCTTTTCATCTTTCCTTCATACATTTGTGGCTTTTTTTCTCTCATTAGTACCTTCACAATGAATTTGTCTTTTGACAACTTCTTTGAAATATTCTCTAGATTACCTGCAAAAGCCATATACAAATTCATGTCTACATGCATGATATTGTCAAAGTTTCCAAAAGAAACTTATTTTGCATCCAAACAAGCTCAACATGCATTCTCAAGGGATGACACTTGTTTTTTCATCCAGCCAGAAACTCCTATTGAAGTAACACAATGGTGCAATCTCCCAGTTGAATTTCATCCCTTACCTGGAGAAGAATCATCATCTGGGGTGTCTAGAAATGTTCTAGCATATTTTTCCAAGCGGATCAAGATTTTATGTTCAAGCAACGGTTTGGTTCTTTGTTCTGTGGCTAGTGAGAATGAGGTAAACTTTTATATCATCAACCCAGCAACACAATCTTGCTCACTTATTCCAACTCCTGACCACATTCAAAATAGCAGTTTTTATGATCATAAGATTGGTTTTCTATGCGAATTAGATGGTAATTTTATGATATATCACTTTATTGATAATTTAGATGAGTGGTCTTCTTATTTTGACTGCAAAGTATACAAAGATGGAGTGTGGAAAGCAAAAGAAAAATTTTCCACTGGGAGTAGAAGTTTAAGATTTGACATGCCTGTGCATCACAGAGGAGCTATTCATTTCATATCAGATTGTTCTTCTTACTTAACAAGAAGCAACCCATATTTTAGACCTTACATTATGTCATACAATTTTGAGGATGAAAAATCAAGTATGTTAAGGGTACCCAAGGAAGCAAGAAAGGGTTCTCATGACAAAAGTTGTGAGATGAGAATTTTTAAATGGGGAAAAACCACTGATTCAGACCAATCCATTTGTTTGGTGAGATTGCGAAAGAGAGTATTTACTGTATGGGTTTTGACAAAGTATGAATCCAGTTTGTGGAGAAAGATTTTAAAAATAAGAGTGAAGGCAATGGGAGTGTTGGAGAATGATCCTTCTCAAATAGTAGTAAAAAGTTTTATTCTATTAAATGGAGAACTTTTGGTGTTTAGTACCCAAAAGAAGGTTTACCAATATGGTTTGAGAGATAAAAAAATTCATAAATTTTGGGATTATGAAAGTGAGTTCAACTTTCTGCGCTTCACTCCTTACAAAGATACCTTGCACACATGTGATATTGGAACAAGAAATTTATCTCTACCTATACATGTGTAACAATTTTAATATTTTTTTTTCATTAATAATTTCACTTTATTATGTATAACTTCTATTATTTTAATTTTGATGCCTATTATAGTTCATATTTATATGATACAATTTTTTTCATGTTTTTGTTTATGATAACTTATGCGTATATTTTATCTAGATTTTATTTCAAATTTAATACGTAAAAGTTATTGGAAAAAATATTCAAAGTTCATATTTTTCTTTAAATAAATATTATCTTTATATATATATGTATATATATATATATATATATATATATATATATATATATATATTTTTTTTTTTTTTGAGATTCCAATTATTAAATGGTGTCATGCTGTATTAATCAAATTATAAAGATGCAGACGAATTACCCTAAAAATACTATATACTATCTATTTTATTATATCTTAATCAGAAAACATGGATAATATAGTTCTGGCGTTCACTACAAAGTGTAAATACATTCTTTGACTTTAAAATTCAAAATAGAATGATAATATTACACTAATATATATATATATATATATATATATATATATATATATATATATATATATATATAAACAATTTCAACCACCTAAAAGTTATGTTTCACAACTGTAGATAAGTTCGTAAATCTAGTTAATATAAACACTATTTTTAATCTAAGCATAAACTAGAATGATAAGAATATAAAATGCTATTGAAAAAGCATCATCTAAAGTAAACAAACAATTATAGTGAAATCAAGATAAAAAACTTTCTTGTACGCTTGAAAACAGTTATAAAATATAATAATATGTGATTATAACCTGATGTTTCATTCAGTTTTATTGTCATGTTCCCCAAAAGTTTCTCTCAAAATAAGGCGTTCGCGATAGAATGAGTTGTGAATTTGTTTTAGCTGTTATTGCGTGTTATTCCAGATTATCACTAAATATATTACATTCTTTTACCCATCACATTCTGGACCACATACAAGACTGCGAGCACAAATGTTTATGCTCTTTGTTTTGGTAAACCACGTAAGAATGACAAAATTTCAGTACAAGAATACAAATTTACATCTCATAAAATTCTAATAAAAATATCATGAAAAGATTTCAAAATTTTCCCATGATCTGATATGATCCGAAACAATGTTTCCAAATCTGTTGAAGGTGGAACAAAGATGCTCTCATGTCTCAGCAGAAGTTTTATTTCTACATTTCTATTATGCAGCTGTTCTTGGTACTTTCATGCCAAATCCACGTCTTTCTTTCTCCACTCTGCCAAGTTACCAAAACAAAAGGATTAGCAACTATCCTAACTGCTCTGCTTCCTAAATATTTATATTAATCAATTATGCAATGTGAAGAATAAAAATTATGTAAGAAATGCAAGGACCATATTAGTCAACCATATATATTCTTCTTTCTCACCCTCAGAAAACATCTGTTGAATCATCAAATGGGATCCTGAATTGGATTAAGAACACTTGTTCAAGAAAACACAACTTTTCAGCACTTCATTGAGCTTATGACCTATGACTCAACCTCTCACTCAATTCTTATCAGATATCTGATGCCACTTCCTACCTGAAACCTTAAAGTAATGAATTTATGGATTTTTTTATAGGTTGTTCATCTTTTTTATTTCTACTCGATGTGAGATTCAAATTCACACCTATATTATTAACAAAAATATCTGCATGTGAAGAAATTCCTCCTTATCTATAGGTTCAACATGACATGCACTAATCAATATGCTGAGTGCTAGGGGAAAACAAACATGGATTGTTAACAATAGGAAACCAGCATTTTATGAATAGAAACACAAGCTAGTTTATCATTTGATAAATGGAACAAAATCATCAGAAACTTGGTACTTACGTTGGTGCTAGTTTACCAAGGCTGTCCAACTCTTCCCCTGTGTGTTCATCCCTCACCCTCCCAGAAATTTCAACGATGTAAGACCTATTGCCATCGCGAGGGAGTCCTCTACGACAAAGCAATTCTAAATCTTTTTGGTGAAGTTCCCTACCATTTACAAAAACACCAGTATTTCCACCAGCACATTTTTCTGGCATGGGATGCTGGAACTCTTCTATGAATGGCTGCAACAGAAAATAACATATTCAATTATATTGATCGTAGTATAAGCATATGAGAGATGGAGTGACAGAATAGTATAACTTACCAGAATTATCCCAAGACATGGTCCACCCATGACACCCCAAAATCCAGCCTGAGAATCATACCTGCAGAAGCAAAAGTGTAATCAAATCAATCACTGCAAACTTTTAGACTATCACTCTAAACTGAGATAACTCTTGCCAAAATGATATGCAAAAGGCATGTGAAACTACCAAAAGATAATGTTATTTTGTCAAATGAATCAGTGCAGATGATAAGAACTTAACCGAATCTATATGTAGCAAAGAACCCTTTTCTGTTTTTGAAGCATACTAACCAGTAATTTCCTGGCTGGATTGGTCCAGCAAACTTTTCAGCCTTTTTAATCACTCGATCTGGTATTGGCTGTCCATTTACAGTAACACTACTTTTCCCATTATCTTTCTTAATAATGTTTGCTAAAAATGAATCACTCCTTCTGTTAGACCTAGGATGATCATGTTCTCTGCTTGCATCACCAGAATCCTGGGAGACCCCAGTGTTAGAATAATCAATAACATCCATCTCAGTTGCAAGCACTACTTCTTTCAAAGAATTTTGCCTTGAGGCATTCTTCTCTACTTTTTCCAGCTCTTGATCTGAGCGACTACTCTGGTTGCCTTTCCCCAATCGATTAACCGCATGGTCATTGAATGAACCACCAGGTGAAGGAGATGGAGAGGCTTTAGATGGCTGATGAATGGACCCAGTAGCTTCACCCGGTGCAGTCATAATTTCTGGACTATTTTCATCATCAGAAATACTGGGAGATGAAGAATGGAAACTTTGCGTCGCTCGCGACTTTAAGGTTGAGTCTTCAGCCAGCATAGAAGGTTCTCTATCAACCGAGTGAAAATCATAACCAGAATAATCATCAGATGAGAAGTTCACAGCACTCGTGTTCCCATCACCACGGGAATGGGAAACACGACTGTTCACAACCTCACCAGTGGCATCATCAACCCTTGTGGATGTGGTAGCTTCCTCCATATGAGGAGAAATTACTAGCTTCTTATTGATGATAGCAAGTTTCATTTCAGAAGAACAAACTCCACATCTCATTTTCTTCTGCTTAAGATTTTTAAGCATGAACAGTGTCTTTTTAGGCAGTTGCAGTAACTCAAAGCAACTATGACAAGTGATGAAAGGAGAAGCGCCTGCTATAGGAAGGCACTGCCGAGTACTACTCAAAGGCACTGCTTTTCGAAGATGGCTTCCAACAAACGCACCCATCTCAGAATTGTAGTCTCTAGGCCATCTTGTACGAGGTTGTCTTTCATGGATGGCAGCTCTAGAATTATGAACATAAGGACCAACTGCTCCTGGGATCTCATGACCGTACAACATAGGATCTTTTGGGGCAGGGGTATGAGGGAATCTGCTGTTAACAAATGAAGCAGGTGGCACTGGCACTGATTCTCTTCTTTTGTTGTTATAGCAACGCAAACAAGAGCAAGAAGGTGGGTGAAGCATGGCATTACGAGCATATGGATCATATGAATCTGGATCAGTATCAGCATAGCGTCCAGGAAAGTAGGGATGCATTGGTTTTTGTGGGAACTGGTGGGGTAAAGGATGTGAATCTCTCATCATTGGGGACACAAAAGGATCCCCATATCCAGAAGCATAATTTGGATTATGCATGGAAGGGTGAAAGTTGCGCATACCCATTTCAGGACCTGCTGCATAAGCATATGGATCATGAGGATAATTGAAATAAGGGGGACCTGACATATGTTTATTAGGGCCAAAGAATGGTCTTGAGGTTCTGCTCATAGCTGATGATCCATATCCTTCAGGAAACCAAGTTTCAGGGCCATTATAAGGATCTGGAGGAACCATTCTTCCATCAGGAAGAACCTTTTCTTTGGGGTTACCAACCACCTCAGAAGACTTGTTCAATTGGTTGGTTAACTCATCCAGCTTCCTTAGTATATCGGCTCTATCTTGCTCAAGATGCTGAACTTTATTCACACCATCCATGTCCTTGAAATTCCTCCACTGTTCACCATAAGAAAAACTGGTATAGCTACTTGAAGATCCTTCATTAGGATAACTATGAGTGGGAAATCTGACACCTTCCATATCAGTTTGAGACTTTCTCCGAAACCCCTCCCTCTCACCTCTCTCCCCATAAGGCCAATTAGACACTCTCCCATAGAACTGGTCCCCTACCATGTGAGTCTTCTGCTCCTGCTGCTCTCTTCCAATTGATTTACCCCTTTTGTCCTTACTCACAAAATCACTCTCCAAAACTCCTTTCTCATCCCCATCCATGGAACCATCCAAAAACTTCTCAAGTCCTTTATTTGGTTTCCCCAAACCCCTTCTTTGACCCTCCATTGAGAAACCACCATTGAACCCAACATCAACATCTGAATTATCCCTCAAATCAACTACCCCTTTACCCAAGAAACTTTCTGATCTACCTTCATCTCCTCCACCTCGTCCCTCATCTGAGCTTTCCCACAACCTAACACCTTCAGAACTTTTAAGCTTTCCTACAAAGGAAAAACAAAGCGGAAAACACAATAAGAAATCAGAATATCCAACCCCTTTTTGAGCCTTTGACCTTTGAATACACAAAAAGAAAAAAAAAAGTCCTAATTTAATACAAACATAAAGCTCCAAAGCACATTAAATCAAACAACTAAACCATATGCTAAATTTACGAAAGGGTACCTCGAAGAACAGTACCACAACCACCACATTGATAAACAGTGTAATTGGCATGCTCGGGAAGAACATTCTGACACTTGGGGCACTTCACCAAACGCAACTTGGCCGAGTCCTCCATTGCTGAAGCTGAGAGATAATACAGGAACACACTAACCAAGCACCATAACCAAACAAAGAAGACGCAGCAGCAGAATCCTTGGTTACTTATTAAGATAGAACTTTCACGTAGAGGTCCAAAAGGAAGTGCTTGGCTTCTCGGAAACAACAACAACAACGTCAGAGAGAGGAGTGTTGATGTGTTTTCTGCTTTTTCTTTTTGGTGCTGGTTTTCCTTTTGGGTTTTCTTGTTTTTTTTCTCAAAATCCAAACACCAAAAACCGAAAAAGGAGTAATGAAGAGAGAAGCACAGTGGGGACAAAATTTCCTCTCGGAATCTTAGAACTTTGCAAAATTGATCCTTTCATTCCATTTTCAGTTACTGAAATTAAAAATCGCAGCTTTATATTATTATTGGTAGATTTTTAGACAGAGAAAGAAAAATAGTAATGTGAAATAGTTGTACGGAGTGGAGTTAGTTGGGCCGCAAGGAGAAAAAACAAAACCAAATAATTATGTCTCCAACCAAAACAAAACATGCAAGTGTCTTTTTTTTTTTTTTTACATATAAGATTAATAAATTTCATTTGACATTAAATTTAAAATGAAAGTAACTTAGGTGTAAATACCTATTATAAAAAAAATAAATGTGGACATGAAATTAAAACGAGTAGTAATTATAATGAAAACATTTCTTAAATATTAATTAGTTTTTAAAATTTTAATTCATTAAGAATTATCCTAAGAAAATATGGTACTGCTATTTCCTCAGTAGAATGTTAAAACTGACATAAACATAGGCTGAGATCATGTCAACGCAAAGAATTCGATTCGAAGTTAATTAATGGATTCGATTGGAACGTTCCCAACCCAAAGGAATCGGAAATGGTCTCTGAAAACGCAGCTTCCAAACGCGGCATGAAAAATCTCTTCACGGAAGTACTTTTGAAACGTGTGAAGTGATGAAATTCCAGAAATTACTCACTTTCAACCAACATTTATTATGTGAAAAAGTCTTCTACTGTAGTATATATATTTCTTTCATGTCTTCTTAGTTGACCTACTTCTATTAAATTCACAAAAACTCATCAAATAGGAATGTTATATATAAAAATGCCAAATCATACTAACTTCTTGTAGTTCTATTTTCAATCAAGTTTTGAAAATAAAAAATAGAACATTTCAAATAAAAAGATTTATGAGTTTGTTTTTTGTATAAACTGGATTTTCAATTTAAAGTAATTTTAAAAATTAAAAACAAATTAATTCATTATTATTTAAAAAAAAACTTGCTCTTTCAAATTCAGACAAAAATAAACTTTATTATACTTGTATATAAAATAATAAAATCAAACACAAAAACAACTAACTAGATTTTTTAAAAAGGTAATTTATTTTTAAAAAATTAATTAAAGTAGAATTTAGTGTAAAGTTATAATGAATAAGAGCTGACACACCGAAGGTAAAGTAAAATATAAATTAAAGAAAAATTATTTGAGAATTGAAATAAGCCGTATATATAAAGAATTCAATTATTAAGAAAAGAACATAAATTTAATAAATCCATACATTTAGTGAGGAATAACTCTAAATTTCTAATATCATTTCTCCTTTTATTATTATTTTTTTGGAATTTTCAGATATTTAATACAGAATATATTTTATCTTGGATATCTATTATATAATGTTGAAATTTCCTAGAGGGTTTCAACTTTCCATGTCTTTTTTAATTTAAATAAATAAATTTTCTTTTTCAATATGTAACTCCTATTTTTATGCATAATTTCCATTTTGATAGAAAAACATTTATTTAACCATGTTATAAATATATTAAAAAAATAAACTTCATTTTATAATTTCAATTTAACATTAAATTCATATGTATTTATTGCCAATCATTAAAAATTTAAAAAAGAAGTGAATGCTAACTTACCATCGGAAACAATCAACAAAATTATGAATTTTCACTTATACTAAAAGCTAGACACTACTAACATTCCCAATTTTGAATACGAGAATTTCATTTACTAATATTCCGAAAATAGAAATAACACTGAAGTTGCTTAAAAATAATAATCAATCACGTGTAACTTTTTTTTTTTCAAACATGCACTGTAACTTCTGTGTAAAACACAAATTTGACACAATTTTTATAAACGTGTTGAATAGAATTCCAAACGTTTTTCCACGATTCCACCATGAACCAAACTTCTAGTATTATCAGTTTTCTTGAAATTATTATTATATTTTATATGAAAATCATAGGGTTTTGACCTCAAATATATTGATATAGTATTTTTTTTATGATCAATCTGTCAATCACTATATTTAAATTATTATTCACTTTAAAATTTATAACTTAGATTCTATTTTTAATCGTAACTCTGTAAATAATTCCATATGGAGAAATATATACATTTAATAATGTTAAAACTTTACATTTAACAATGTAAAAACTATTTGAAAGGAGGTTATAAGAAAGCATCGAACTGAACCACATAATTTTATTGTTAAAATACCTTTTTTTTTTTAATTTTCGTCAAATTTTGTCAAATAAGTCTTAATTTAGTTTTGTGTTTAAAAAGATTCTAATTTTCGTCAATTTCGTTTAATTAGATCATATTTTTTCTAACACCGTTTAAATCGTTAACGGTCATGAACAGTGACTATCAAGTGTCACTTTGCGGTTGTTTTTTTTTTTGAATTTTTTTGAATTTTTTTGAATTTTTTTGAATTTTTTTTTAAATGTCCACATGTCAACCCCACGTGTCAAAGTCAATATTTTATATTCAATTTGGTCCCTATATTTGTTATTTTTGTTCAATTTAGTTTCAATTTTTGTTAACATGGATCAATTTGGTTCATCTCCAAATTGAAACAAAATTTAATTTTTATATTAAAATTCACATTTTTTATTAAATATTTTTATATAATATATTAAAATTCTCATCATTATAACTTTGATATAAAAATTAAATTTGGTCACATATTTGATAGGGACAAAATTGGTCAATTTTAAACAAAATTAGAACTAAATTGAACAAAAATAACAAATATAAAATATAAGGACCAAATTGAATATAGAACATTGACATTGACACGTGACACGCTACTGGGTTGACACGTGGACATTTAAAAAAAATAAAAATAAAATTCAAAAATAAAATAAAATAAAATTCAAAAATCACAAAGTGACATGTGACCGTCATGGCCGTTAATGATTTAAACGTTGTTAACAAAAAATGACCAAATTGAACAAAATTGACAAAAATTGAAACCTATTTGAACACAACCAAAATTAAAATTTATTTAACAATGACAAAAAATTGGGACAAAAAAATATTTTAACCTAATCTTATTAATTTCTATATCACTTGATATTCATCTTCTTTTTCAGGTTGAAAACTTTAAAGACACACTTATACACAGATTAGTTAAAAACTATGATTCAAGACCACTTATTAGTTTTTGAATTGATAGAGACACTGTTTAGTTTCATTTTCTTGCAAAACCCTAGAAAGAAGCAAAGGGTGATGTTGAGTGGGGTCACCCTTCTTTAATGTTGTTTGATTTCATTTGTTGCGATTGCTGTGTTGTTTTCTTGAATCAATAGCCATATGTTATCACTTTTCCTTTTCTCTATCTGTTACCGACATGCATTTGACTTAGTCCTTTGATTTGTGTGTTTGGAATTTATACAAAGTTTTTTTTATATATATAATAATTATGTTAAAAGTTACATTTATGATTTTTTTTTTTATATTTGAGAGTAGACTTTTTACATAACACATTAAAATTAGATTTTGTGATTGAAAATTATTGAATTATATATATGTTGTGGTATTGAACATTGATTAATAATGCATATAAACTTTTAATTCGTTGTATTATGCTTAAAAGTTATTGCATTTTAGTTAATTTATTATGCTTAGTGGATGTTTATATTTTAAATAATTTAATACTTGAATCTAAGTTATTTGAACATTGTTTTGATTTAAAATTATTTGATTTTTATTTATGTATGACCTAATTTGGCTAGCTTAAACCATGTATTATAATTTGAGTTGGTATTATATACCAAGTCTCACTTTAATGATACGGAAAATATAAAGGTAAGAGATGGAGCACTTAAAAGTAATAATTTTGATTAGTGGTATATTTTTTTTGGTTGTATTAAACCGCTAGAATGAATATAATTTGTATTAGATTATTTTAACTGTAATAACTTGATCCTTTTATTGAACAATGTTTCTCTTGTACTACAAATTTTTCTCAATCTCGGTCTGAATTGTTTTTTTATCTCTTTCTCTTAAGCTTCACAACTCCAAAATCTTCTCTTTATCTTGACGATGTTGACCTAGAAAATCATAGAACTTTATGGTTTTCATTGCTCATTGGCAATGTAATTGCCTCTTGTCAGATCGGTTGCACTTCCATTGTGTCTTCCTTCGTGTCCTCCTCCGATGTTTTTGCATGTGTCCTTCAATGTGTCTTTGCCTGAAATTTCTAGAAACACTTAAAACACTTAGTTAATGTAATTAAAAACCAAGATATATCTTTCTCAAATATATAAGGTCCATACATGCATGACATTACTTATAACATCCGGTCACAAACTTGCACAATCCACTTCAAAACTATATTTTTCATTACATGATGAGTGATCTCTTGTCATTTAGGTAATGTCAATTTTAAACAAAAAATAATTGCTCCAACAATTATTTTGCTCGAACTTGAAGCCTTAAGTGATTAATATAGTGCTTGAGTGAGAATTCTCTTTCTTAACAATTATTACCATTGCATGAGTACTACTCAGCAACCAATCACTACCATAAAAAAATAGGATTTTTGCATATAATATTTTTGATTTTTTATGTTTGTTAATAATCTTACATAAATAATGGTGACACAAATTTATGTTGGAATAAATCTTCAACGTAATTAACATCAAACCTTATAATATTCGATGTAAATGTTTTGTTTTTTTTTATAAATTGATTTTGGCTTAAAAGCAAAACCTGAAATACAGAAAAATATCAATTGCAATGACTTTGTTTTACTTACATGAAACACAAATAAACAACAATATGCAAAATGAAAGAGAGTCACAATGGAGAGATATTCATCCATTTTCGTTATTAAGATCCCAAAAAATAATCGCAAAAGATATAAAACACTTGACCTACAAAAACTCCAATTCAAATAGAGTAACCACCATAAAACACCCATTAGTAGTACCAAAACTGCTTTCTACGACATCAATTGATGACATTTAACAAGTCACAATAGTAAAAAAAAATATGTGGTGGCAAAATTGTAATTTTTGCAGACTTTTTAACAATGATTGGCTAAATAATCATCGTTAAAAATGGAAATGACGACAATTATACAAATAACCATCGCTACAAGTGTGACAAATGAGAAACATTGATGAGTATATAGTCAACCGTCATTAAAGTCAGAGAAATAACGATGGTTATATAGAAAACTGTCGTTTAATATGCAATACTTTGATTAAAAAAAAGAAGAGGTATTTCTTTCCTCCGTGCAACTTTCATTTAAATGTTTCCTCTCTCCTACGCTTTTATTTTTTCTTCTTCCTGAACTTTAATTTTTTCTTTCTCTTACACTTTCATTTTCTTTTCCCCCCTGCATCTTCACAACCACCGCTATCACTAGTGGTAAATCTCTGTGAAGTATTGTTGGTCTTTGTCGCACCATGCTGTAAAGCTCATGCCGCTAGACTTCTCTCTATGAAGCTCTCCACACCGCACCATGAGGCTCCTCCGTGAAGCTCTCCTCACCGTTCCGCAAATCCTTCGTTGAAAGTTTCCTCCTTACCTATGGTTGGTACTTCACATTTATTCAATGATTTGTTTTACTTGTTTATGATTTATCTTTATGACTTCACAAGCAAGCAAATACTAAACATATGGAAAACTTATATGACTTTGTTAACACTCAAATGAAGATGTACATATGCTCTGCTTCAGTAAGTTTGCCTTTGTTAATTTCTTCGTGATATGCAACATGTTATTTTTTTATTTTTTCATAGGGTTTAGTTTTCTTTTTCCTTTTTTCTGAAAAACTTTTAATGACAATTTAAGAACAATCATCATGTTTAAAACTTTTAACGACATTTACTTTTTATCCTTGTGATTAAACATAAAAGTTATTCTTATGTAAAATGTAGAACTGCACTTTTTAAAGATATATTCTTTTTAGTCAGAAATAAATCATGTAATATAATTGACTTGTTTTTCGTTAATGAGTTCAAATCTCATTAGATACAAGTAAAAAAAAAATCATAGATTAAAAACCATGAAATAATCTATCTAACAAGTTTTAAACATCATAACAAAACTTGTTTTTCTCTCATACATGAAATATATACCATTTTACTTCAATTTTGTCTGGTAATACTAAACTTACCAAAACAAGCAAAACAAATAGTTATTAACACTACACATACTTCCAATATTTCACAAATCATAGAATTACCGATTTAACTCCATAATACTCAAGATTTATTTAATTATAGTGCTACAATGTTTTGTAGTGTTGCAATGACACTACTTTATGTGTATTCAAGTTTTTATTGTAATGCAAATTGTAGACAAAGTCAACTTCAACAATATTATCTAATTATTGTAATTACACCAAACCACACACCCAACCCCTCATGGGTCCTTCGAATCGAAATTGTGAGGTTATTATATATTGACTCATGATTATTATAACTAACGTGTATAACATACAACCATTAATGTTCATCATTTCATATATTACTTCTTCACCAAAACAAATCAATTGTTTGTATATTGAAATTAAAACTTAAAAAAAATTAAAATATTTAAAATGTGGACTTCAATGAAACATGTTTTAATATTATATCACTATATATTCTAGACAGTTGGCAATTAATAGTGGTCAACACATTAGTTAAGTCAACTATAAAAATTTAAATTTAAAATGACTTTTCTGCCCCTTGTGTGCCTCTCGTTGCTTTCTCTCAAAGTTTCATATCTTTAAATCCTTTATATTTTATTTACTCATTCATTGAAATATCCTTTTGTTTTCTGAGTTTTTGAATAAACTAATTTTTTCTTCATTTAAATAAAAGACAAAACTATGATAGATACATTTTATCGGTTGAAAATTGTTGGAAATAATATTGCATTAATATTAAGTTGAACCACAATTTCTCTCGCATTTCTTTTCTACTTTACTATTAAACCAATTTTATAATTCATAATTAATCATCCGGTTTAAGTGTTAAATTTTTATTTTACTACCAAACTTGTCACACTGTTACTTGAGCAGTATATATATACACAGGAAAAAAACATGACACATATTTAAAGATATATAAATGTTAAATATTAAAATTATTATTGTTTATTAAAGGATATTGATTTAAAATAATATAAATTCAACAAAAGTAACTAGTTTACCAGCTGATTAAATAGTTAAATCAGCTGCAGCTCGATTAAAATGAGTTAATAAATATACTTTTAAAATATAAAAACAATATTTTATGTTACCTATTATCTTGATTTTTTTTCTTTAAACTTTTTATATTTCCTTTTCTTGGACCAAACCCCGGACCAAGTTAAAATTCTATTGATGTTATTTCAAATCAATTATTATATTTTAGTTAGAAAAGTCAAAAAACACGAAACAATCTTAAACCAAATCCTTAAAGTGATTTTTTTTTGTCAAATTTGCCGGATCTTCAAGCATTATTATTATTTTTTTATTATGATGAAAAGAATGGATATTCAATAGAGGACAATATAAATAAGTCAAAATGTCATTAATGTGATTTTTAGTATATTTAGTTTAAATTATTACACAAATTATTAAATAATGTGACTATTATTAGTTAGGTTTTTGTTGGACATTACACATGATAGTTCACTTAAAGTATATATTTAAGAATAATTACTATATTATATAATGATTTTAAAATTCACATATATCAAAATCTCTCTTAATAAAATTATTAAATGTATCTCATTATTTTTTATTATTTCGTTATTAAATAATCCACAAATATTTAATTCCACACACTTATATTTAGGGTTAAATATGCGTTTCATTTATTAACTTGTAGTGAAAATTGAAATTAGTCCCTTTCCGATCCAATTTAGTTCTCAAACTTCAAAAATGTGTGGATCTAGTCCTTTTTATCAAATTTTTTTAAGTTTATTTGATGTTTAAAATATGTTTGATGATAGTAATTGAGTTATTCATATCGTTTCACATATTTTCGCTTTAATGTTAGCTAATAAACTATCATAAAACACATTTGAAATGTCAAATAAACTTAACAAAATTTCGCTAAAAATAATAAATCTTCGTATTTTTTAAGTTAGGAGACTAAATTAGACCAAAATTTTGAAAAAAAAAACTAATTTCAATTTTCACTTATAGTTAAAAGACAAAAACATATTTAATCTTATTTATTTTCAATTTGATTTTGTTATCTAAAGCGATTACAATAGTGGTTATGAAAAAAAATCAATTTCAGAATTCAGACGTGTAGGTTTTTATTGATGATTCTCGTATCTTCAAGTTAGTATTTTTACTTTTACATACTTTTATTCAATATTCTTAATCAAATTCTTAATTCATATATTTTTACCTTTTTAATTGACTCCCGTCAACTCCTCTTTTGGAAGTCCCTTCAAATTTTAAGCTATAACAACATCGTTCATACAACTAATTTTATGAAACACGTAATACGGAAGAATGCCAGCATATAATTAAAAAAAAAAACAAATTGGAATTAAAACAGTATTTAAACCTATGTTTTATATGGTGTATGTATTTATAGGAGAGTTATAGATAATAAATAAAAATTAAGATTTTGTCTTATTTCAGATTTTGAATGGCCTGACAAGAAGATGAAATTGAGGAATAAAGTTTAGTTTACATAAAAAATAAATTAATAATTAAATTGTTGTATTCAGATGATGTTTACATTTAAAAGTTGCATTATATAATTTATCTGTTTTTTTAAATATTTATGATAATATTTTATAAGAAACAATGTGTAAGTCTTTTTAAATAATTACAAATTTTAACAAAATTTCATAAATAATTAGTGCAATTTATTTTATTGAATATTTGTATCCGTCCAGTGAGGTGGCAGGATAGGAACAGAATGCAGTATCCCTGTGGTTTGGGTTGGGTTGTGACAAAAGAAATTTATCACTTCTGTGTCAAAGGCCCAAATCAACTTTTGTGTTCCGTATAAGTTTATTGCTTCTTGCACACCACAATTAGTAACTGCACTCCTAGAAGAATAAATTCAAACATCTCTCATCACTGCATCGCATCACGCTACTACTGTCACCACTTCCACCACAAAGGAAGAATATCAGAGGCAGAACCAAAGGAAGAAGAAAATAGAAAATGCAGAAAAATAAAAACGCGTTTTGAAAAAAAATTTCCAGAACACATGAAATGTGTTCTTGAAAGCTCTTTCCACATTTATGATTATTCCGGAAAGCATTATATGAATTCTGTTTTTGTTTTTTTTTTCAAATATTCCATTCCCTAAAATTAATTTCGAAATACATTTCATACATTTCGAAAATTACATTATGAAAATTTTATTCTAGAATTTTTATTCCAGAAATTTCATTCCAGGAATGTTGTTCCGAAAATTATGAAATTTTTTTTGGGATATGTAATTTGGAAATTACTTTTTTGGAAAATAAAATAGTCATTTAAAAAGTTTGAGACGGTTCGTGAAGAAATTGTAAGGGCGCAGAAAGTACAAGTCTCCATCTAATATTTCCAGGCCCAAATGACAATCTCACTATTATCAAGCCCTAATTAATTGGTTCTTTTATTTTCTGTCATTTTTTGGGAAATGATGATTTTTATTATTTTACTATGAATAAATTTAATCTGATATTTTTTAAAACAAATTTCTGAGAACTCTGTTTTCTAAATTCAGTTAAAGTATGCTTTTGAATTTCATTTTACAAACAGTAAATCACACACTATAATGATATAAATTAAGTTAGATAAGTATACTATTTGCTACATTTGATTTGAAGTTATCTTCTATATAAAGAAAAGAGGAAAAGGAATAAAACATGTGTTGAGAAGAAAAAAAAATAACCATATTAAATTTCTCAACAGAAAGTAAAACAACATGCACCCACATTGTAATAACAAAAATAAAACATAAGATATCATTACAAAAAATTACAACACTGTAGCAAGAAAGTTAAAGCAGAAAAAAAATGCAGAGATGAAAACCAGAACACAAGAGTTGTTGCAGATGCAATGAAACTCATTGATTGCAAGAAAAACTTGACATCCTTAATTAATGTCGAAATTAAATGACAACTTTCTTATTTCTTCCAGGAATAAAGCAAAGCTACGACAAATCCAGCAAAGCCTCTTCTCATTTTATTGTTTCCATTGATCTCTTCATTGTTCTTCCTCTTCTTCTTCTTCACCATCTTCACT
>Ga0214543_1007740_pt1 | contig 18158 bp, 3 predicted proteins | sample CNSS2metaG_FD_160094 | JGI IMG/M metagenome (GOLD analysis project Ga0214543, IMG submission 160094) | Root nodule microbial communities from cowpea collected in UCLA plant growth center, Los Angeles, California, USA - CNSS2 | ecosystem: Host-associated > Plants > Roots > Nodule | place: USA... | reverse complement strand
AGAGTTTTTTTTTTTCTTTATTGAGAGGTTCTAGGATTTTTTTTAATCTCTTATCTCTTTTGTTATTACCCTTCATCTTTGTTTTTTAAAATAAGCTTATATCAGTATATAAATTGTTCATCTTATCTAAAATATAACTTATAGGTTTAAAAGTATTTATATATTATACATTTCATTTGTATAAAATACACATTTATCTTAAACATTGTAATGTTAAAATATTAGTATATTAATAAGAAAATTATACTCTCTTAATTTTTACTAAAGCAGATAATATCATGGCATCTTTCAGCCGTGATTAACTAGTTTCAATTTTAAATACTTTTTTATGATTGTTTATAATCTAATTTTGTTTTAATTTTAACTAATGAAGAACATTTGTAACTTTATACTCTCGTGTCCTTATAAAATACGGATATTTTTTAAGAAAATTTTATTTCTTCTTATATTTTATTTCCTAAAATTTCAAAATAATATTATTATTTCAATTATATTCTTGTTTCTACTGTCATTACATATTTAAAAATTTCAAGAAAGAATATAAAAATAGTACAATAAGTAACTTAGTTAAAATTGCATTAACAATTTTTAAAATCAATACATACACTACAACTACAAGAAAATGTTTTATTAACCATTAATTTTAGTAATCAAAGTTATTAATCATTACAGTGACCAATTTAGATACCAATATACAAAATAAAAAATTATTGGTTACTAAAATAGTTACTATTATAAATAAAAAATTATAATTTAAATTAGTATCTAAAATTTAGCTATCAAGGTTTTAGCTATTAATACCAAAGGAAATTGGTTACTAAACATTAGTTACCAATGTTTTTCTATCAAAAGAATTGGTTTCTAAATTAGTTTGCATTAGTGATTAATTTAGTGACTAATTATATTTTTTATTTATAATAGTGACTATTTTAATAATTAATAATTTTTTATTTTGTAAATTGGTATCTAAATTGATCATTATAATGACTAACAATTTTTTGTTACTTGTTAATGAAATATTTTATTTAGTGATAATATATAAATGGAAATAAACTTTATTTTATATTAAATGTGAATAGAAGAGATTCCGATAATGAAATATACAGTAAGTTCAGATCTTAATTAGGAAAAAAATATGCTTGTGATATTATATTAAAGTAGTAAAAGTTATGTCTAATGATTTAATCTAGACTTTAATAAAGTTCTATTATGTAATTTATCCATTTGGATCTCCATCCATTTTGTATAATTTGAATATAAGAAACTTATAATAGAGCGAGTAATATTGAAAAGAAAAAATTGAAACAGATATAAGAGTGTATTAGACACAGTGACACTCCACACACATTGATGAACTTAAGTCATTTGCATTAATTATTCACATGTGCATTCACTAACTAACATTTCATATAGAATAGAATACAGAGTTTGGAAATTTCAATGTTTTTAAAATTAAACATACTCATTCGACATTAATGATTTAGTAATAATTGAACAGGTAATAACAAAATGATTTTAATAATTAAAAATATATAGTATTATAATTTTATGATGCTAAAAGTTAAATTAAAAGAGATTCTTAACATTTAAATAAATATACAAAAGTTTGGATAAAATTTGTGTGTCATATAAATTGAACTTTTAATACCATTCGCCTGTATTGATTATTTGTAAAGAATACAGAACTATTATATTTTTAGGTAGTGTAATTTTATAAAAAAAATTAAAATTGAAATTTATCAATTTGTTTATCGTCTTTTTTTTATTATTATCAATTTAAACCAGTTCTTAAGCCATTTTACTGGTTTAAGTTCTGTGTACCATCCATTTTACACCACAGTTAAACATCGCAGAAAACTAAGTCGACCAAATGCTGTCCGAATAATAAACGCTGTAAAGAAAAAGTGTTGAACTGATATGTAATATCATCTTAATAGTAAAGTAAATAATAAAGAGAAGAAGTAAAAAAAAATATAGATGAGAAAATAAGAAACAATTTGGTTGTATTATTATCGATAGAAAATGTTTTTGTATTTATATATACAACCTATAACGTACAAATCAAATTATTAATACAAATATTTATATAAAAAGATAATAAATTATATGAATATAAATATCAATCATATAAATCATATAAGTATCTGTATTAAATTAACGAAGGACAAATATTAATTTCCAGTGAAATATTTTTAGATAAATTAAAAACTTGTATTTTGCCGTCATATAATCAACATTATGATAAAATATTAAATAATAACTTTTTAAAATTATAAAAAAAAGTTTTATATTTAATTTATTTAATATAAATAATTGACTGAATTAATGAAATTCAATATCGTCGAAAAAATTACCAATTTAAGTAAATTATTTAACAAATTTGACAATGATTTAATATATTTTTAAACTAAAAACTGAATAAAGTTACAGATTAAAAATTTAGGATAAAAAAATTGAGTAAACAAAAATTTAAATACCAAAACTATCTATAATTAGAAATCAAGAAACTAAAATTAGAGAAAAACATTGAAAAAGGATATTGCGAATTTTATAAACAGAGAAACTAAATTTAGCATTAAAAACTTATGCAAAATGGTATTCCACTTGCAGAACATGATCAATGAAGAAGAGGAAAGTGATCCCTATGTAGCTAGTTTTTCCACAATAGAATAGAACTATATAAATTACATTGAAAAATGGTTAATTAGATATTAATTTTGACTGGTCGGAACAAAAGCATTAGATTTAGCCGCGGATTCGGCCATTATGTTTTGTTCAGCCATGTTTCACACTTTGAGATATTACCAATTAAATGACATCATTTATTTTTTTAATAATAAACTTGAGATTTTCTTTTTTTATTGGAAGCGATATATACGGTAAAAATGATTTTTCAAATATTTAATGATCTTGTGGTTAATTTTGGTGAAATAAAATAATAAGTAAAAGTCATAATTTACATAGATAATGTTAAAATAATATGTCAACTTGAAAAGAAGTTGAGTAGAGCTTTTGAAACCTTTCGGGAAGCGTTTGAAAAATATTTTATATATGAGTGGACGGACTAATGTGATAATCTCCTACGTTTTTTTTTTTTTTTTATCTTTTATAAAATTAGCTTTCTCAAAATTTAAAAGTAAATAAATTTTCGTCTGACGTGTATTTAGCAAATGTATTACATTTGTATTTAGCTAATGTATTACATTTGTATTTAGCAAATGTATTACATTTGTCCTATGTCAATATTAATCATTTATTTATAAAAATTTTAACATACATTTTATATATTTGTTGTCTACCTGTTAAACATAAATTCAGTTATGTGAATGATAATTTTTGTGTCAGATATTATTTAAACATCTAGTCATAGTTATACAACACATTCTCATATATCTCTCAATTCCTAAAAGACAATACTATACTAGGATTAACCTAACCAACTTTAAAATCAATTTTTAATATAACTTTCGCAAAATCTACATCAATTATCTAATAAGAATAAAAAGTTCTTAAATGTTTATGTGTACTTTCTCCAAAAAAAAAAAAATACTTGGACATATATCAAAAGATTCCTAAAAAAAATTACTAACAACGTTATATTTTATATAATGAACATGAAAAAGTTTTCAAATTACCATATAAATTTGTGAATGTTTACCAACATCAATATTACCATTGAGAATTTTAATAATAATAAACTTGTCAATATATTAATCATTAAAATAATTATCTATCATATCAATCCATTAAATTTAAGAGGATTACCATGTTTTTGTACATTTCTCACTTTCCTAACTCTTCACATAACACATAAAAGCTGCTTGACGAATATATTGAATTTAAGTAATTCCAATAAGCACATGCAAAATAAGAAGAAATAAAAATGCAATATATAATTGACATCCAAAAGTAATATTATTTACGCAAAACAACACGTAAAAAAATAAAAAAATAATAATTTTTTGATTACTAAATTTTAATAATTTTTTATTATAATTTTAGGTATATTTTTTAAGTAATTTTTTATTTTATTTTTCATATTTTTAATATTTCAAAATTATTTAAAATATAATAGCTTACGTTATAAGAGTATCATTATCCAAAAATAATTCTTAATAAAATATGAAAAGAAAAAAATGTAAGCATTTGTTATGTGACAACAGTAGCTCATTTTCCAATCCTCCATATAAAGTTTAAAAAAATGAAATTTCCCATAACACCGTTAAACTCCCGCCAATGAAAGAGAATCAAACACCACACAAGGTTTTCGCGCGTTCCGCAGAGAACCACCATGGCAGAACTAAGGATTTTCCGTCCAAGAGGTTTAACAAGGCACACAATTCATGAACCCTAACTTCTCACATCTCTCGTTTTCCTTTTCTGTTTTTATTTTTAGATTCAATTTCTCGGCACTCATTTCCTGTCGCCAGATTGCCGATAAAAGCTTGAATGCGGCATTTGCATCGGTTTCTGAAGATTCCGTGGATTTGTCGCCGTTCTCCGAAATCTCAGATACAATTCGCAACGAAGATCTCACAGTAAGTTCGAATCTCACTGTTTTGTTTTGTTTTCTCTCTCTTTTTCTTTTTGCAATGCTTCTAGTGATGTTTCTTTGTCGCGTTCATGTCATACGAGTTGTGTGAGGAAAGATAATATAACTCTACCTAAAGTTCAGCTTATATATATCCATATTTTCAACGCAATTCTGGTCGTAATTGCAAAAATCTACTGGAATATTGGATTTATTAGGCATTTTTGTATCGATGGTGAAGACTTCATCTCATTTTAATGTTTTTAATATGTTTCAGACCTTCTTCTTGGAAGAACCTTCCTCGGTGACTTTGCTTCCATCTGATTTAACTCCTAAAAAACTGATTGACAAGACGGGAAGTATTAGCTCCACTAGTTGTACTGGTGCAGATGAAATAGACTGTTCTAAGTTTAATTCTGTGGAGGCTGAGATTACTGTGAATTTTCTCAGAAATGTTAAAACTGAGTTCCTCAATTCGGTTAATGCTGCTCCCCAACGTAGAATAGAGCTTTTAGATAGAATAATTGAATATGTCGTAAGCGATCTCCAAACCTATACCCTGCCAGAGGAGAGTGATCAGTTTGTTCATTTGATTTCAATGAAAAAGCGCATGTTGTTTCTGTTTACCTTCATTTGGGTAATTGGAGTATCAGCTGTTCTTTTCTTCACTTCAGATACTCGTAGCCCTTACAGAGGACCAAGGCCAACATGAATCTAGTAAATGTATCTTTTTAACAGAAAATTCAGATGAAATTGGTATAGCTCGTTCTTAGTCGTACACTTACTTGAGGTACTTAGAAATTTAGAATTGCCCTGAAGTTGCATTGACTGCCATTGAAGTTGTAATAAATATACGTACGAATACTAGTATTTGAATGATGTGGTTGACTAATACTGTTAGCTGAATATATCTATGAAACTGTCTGGTTTACTTCAACCGATCCTTATAAAATCTTAATTTTACGCGTGGTTTGTGTTAATGCATTATAAAGGTTTTGTTCGTTGAGTTAAGCTCCCTGTATTGTCACGTTGTGAGCAATTCTAGAAGGAAAATTACAATATTCACAAAGAACAATGTCATTGGCAGTTTTATTTCGGAAGGGAACCAATTCAGCTGCAAATGGTATGACCTTGAAATGCCTTTCTTTGGTCATGGACTCGATAGATTTCACATGCTGGTGAGTTGAGGTTATTTTTACCCACCTTAGCTAAGGGAGTGCAAATCCGGTTTTTAAAAATATGAACAGAACCGATTTAAATATGCAAACCTCTTTTCGAACCCTTTTTTTTGTATTTCGTATTGCAGCTCATTAGAAATTGTACTTATAGAAGTATGAACTTTAAGCCCAAGCTTTTTGAAGCTAACGGAAAGTTGACAAATAATTGTGTTTATGTGAATAAAAATTGAACCAAAGAACCTTTACCCAGCCAGCGAAAAGATCTGAAAATAGTTTGTATTTAGGTGGCATGTGCTTTATTTGAAGTTATAACTGCAAACAAATTAGTCTAGGTGCAGTTACTCGTACAGTGTTCACGGTCAAGTTTTATTGATCATCTCCTTACAGTTAGATAAGGACGATAGTAATCAAGCGAGGCCACATACTGTTGATCAATTTAGATTCAAATACTTGTCCATTATTGAAGGAATAGATGAAAAACTCTATTGAACCATATGAAAGAGGAAGAACCTTACCCATAAACCAATAGATGGCTACGTTCTTAACTTTTGACATTTTTTCTTTTCTTCTTTCTGGAGTTGGTATTCGTTTCTATTTTGTATTTGGCGGTCTTGAGAATATGTATTCAAACATTGCTGCTTTATTTGACGATGTTATTATTATTCTTGCTTATAGTTAATGTCTTCATTCTCTCTTTCTCTCTGCTTTTGCGGGGCCTATCCTAAATTCCTTCAATTGATCGAAGAGCGGAATCAGCTGATCAAGACCTCACCAGGCCATTTCATATCCTCTGGCCCAGTACATGATAGTCTTATTCAGATCATGAGCAACATTTCGAAAACCCTGCATGACATTTTTTAATTCCAAGATCATTTACTCCGTTGAATTTAATGATAGGACCCGCAGCTTGAGAAACAAGCATAAATTTAACTAAACATTTTACCAAAACATAAAAAAAAATGGGAGTTATTTATGAACTTATCTAAAATTTGCTTTAGTGGGTGCCACTCCCTGCCAGAATACTCGTCAATATCTACTGCGAAAACCGATTCCTAATTGTATTAATAAATCCTGACACGAGTAGTTGATCTACCACATGGTGTATTGATACATCTGAGTTCGAAAACATCATTGCCAGCATTTTTCATCCTGCATGATCTTGTCTAGTCTGTTTGAAACTTGGGGGAGGCCGGTTCGAATATCCTTGTGTACGTTTACCCTTTCTCCCTTCAATATTTGACCATCTATTCTGGATTTTATTTTTTTTATCAATGATTATATATATTTTGTTGGAAAAGGCCAGCTGGCATATCAATAATATATATTTTCCTTTCAATTTGTTAATCTGGCTTTGACTTTAGAATTTGTTCTTGGACTAGAAGATAGCATCATTTCAAAAGGAGAAGACAAATACATAAATTCAAACAACGGTGTTAATTGTTGGCCTGGAGTTGTTACAAAGTACGGAGAAAAATAATTAAGAAGCTAAAAAGTTCTGATGTCGTAAGGACCGCTGACGATGTTGGTCATAACTCATTAGTTACATTTTTTTTTATCGGGCAAGAGGGTTTAATTATGATAAAAGTCATTAATAGTTTATGAAATATAATTGCTTCTAATATATTCACGAGGTTGTTATCAACAGAAGCGATTGCTTGAGAAACGGCTTCAATCCACCTGTGTAATCCATGAATGCACTTTTCAAGCCAATGCATGTGAGAGTAAGATTTGGTGCATCCGCATCAGAAAAATTTGCACTAAAACACCACTTTATGTTAGAATTTTTTTAAACCGTTTCTTCTTTACCAAAACTCAGGGGGATGAGTGGCTGTTATTTACCACTGGGTCGTGCTAGGAGTATAATGATGTAGGAAAAGTAAATTTGATTCCCCAGCACTACACTACATCGAATTTAGTGCACATTCTTGTTTCTATGTTCACATGCATGCCACTCACACATAGTGATTGAGTGAGAACTCGAGATGGTACATGAATTCAATCGAGTTCAAATAGTGAATAAACAGTCTTCTATGGAAGTTATATAACTCCTGTGTCGCTCCCGTACTGTACGGTTATTCCTCTTTCGGGTAACAAAACTCCTGGAATACCATATAAATTTCATTATATATATTCTTGCCAAATCTTAAAAGGCTCCCAATCCAATGCATGCACATAATAATCTCTAAACTTAGTATTAAACACGTTTAACGTGGAACTATAGAGTTTACACATACCAAGTTGTCAACAATGGTGGTGTTTCATTAATTAGCTGTTGACATTGTCAGGATTTTTTTCCCATTTAATTTTGGTGCAATATCCTGAATCTGGTTCATCGTGCTCAAGTTTTTGTACATGCTCCTTGATAGATGTGAATTAAAATAATGATTAGATGCACGTTGTTGATCCATTTAGAATGATTTGAGTGAAGTGTATATTATTTAATTATCTGGGATTACCCTTGAGCACTTTGATTTAATGATGCTCCAGCCTTTCTTCATTGTGTCGCACAGAAGGGAGGCAACCTCTCTGGCACATCATGATGCCCAACAGTGATTTGGCATTATTCTAAGGTTTTCTTCTGTCATCTCTGTTGACGTACACATGGTATCTCTATACCCACATGGGTGAAAGGTGAAAAGAGTGTCAATTTCTTACCTCTCACTAATCTATCCACTTACCTTTTCTTATTATTTCTCTACAGTACGTTTATTTTTTTGAAAATTATGATTATCTTCTTTTAATTTTTTATGAAAATTAAAATTAGTTTTTTTTTTCTTAAATTCTAATTTAATTTAGTTTTTTAACTTTAAAAATATATATATTTAATTATTTTAACAAAATATTATTAAATTTATTTAATATTTTATGTCTCATAATAATATTTGAGTTATTTACATTGTTTAATACATATTTATTTCAATGTTGATTAAGAAACTATTTTAAAACACATTTGAAATGTTAAATAAATATAATAAAAATTGATTAAAAAACTAAATTTATATATTTTTAAAATTAAAGAGACTAAATTAAATTAAAATTTGAAAGATGAAATAGTTTCAATTTTTGATTAAAATTAAGAAATTAAAATGAATTTAACCTTTCAGCGTCTTTACTTTTCATGAAATCAACGACATTTTATTCTCATCTATAATGTTGAGAAAACAATATTTATCTTTCAAAAGTCTGAAATTATTTTTTATGTTTATTGATACGTGACATTTTTTCTATACATACATATCATTTAACTACTTTAAAATGAGTGTTAATGACCAAAAATAATAAAAATGACATTTGTTTTAAAAGATAAAAAATAATAGTTTAATTCTTTACAAAAAAAATCACTAAATTAAAATTGAAACAATTTAGTTTGTTTGTGAGTTCAAAATACATTTAACTATAAAACATTTAGTTTCTAACCTACTTTACAATTTCTACAAGTGTAGCTGTCGCCACTGAACAGGAAAAAAAATATATGAAAACCATGGACCATGATATCCGCAATTGTGTTTATATGTGCAGCTAGCAGCCCTCACCTTTTACTTTTAACAACTGTGAATGATTCACACCCACAACTTGTCATATTAAATTTTTAATCTAACACTTTTTTTTTTCACTTCCTTTTTTATCACACTACGTCACTCATTAATTAGATGAAAAAAAAAATGACATTCGATATTTGCATTCCCTCACAGCAGAATGTGCGATTGGGAACTGAAAGAAAATAAAAAAGCAAGAGAAGACACCATATTTTGTTTGTGACGGGTTAACAGTGAAATAATTGAGTAGTATATATCGATAAAATATTTGTGGCAGAGGGTGCATAAAAGGGGGTCCATTTCAGGTATGGTGGAGCATAACCATCCACAATCTGAAAGGAGTAAAACTCCAAAGCCAGAACCAAAACTCAAAGCATTGCCAAGTGCAGAAAAGTGCCACAACAAACCACATGCATATCTATCGCTTCTTTATTTTGGTGTTAGCAGATCATGAAACCCAATAATTAATCAATGCACGCAAATGAGAAGAAATAATTCTGGGGTCCTATGTTTTTGGTCAATAGGTGAAAGACAAATAGTGTCTTATGTCTCATGTTTTATTCCAAAGAGTGAAGAAATATGTTCGGATACGACTCCACTTCGTTCGACAACACCAATAAAAATTATGAAATTTCATTCTGATTTTATCTTTAAAAATTAATTTCAAAATATCAGAGCTCTCAAAAGAGATAACTCGGTTCGATCCGACTCAATCTACCACGGATTGATGATTTAGTGAGTCAATCCAACTCGGTTCACTTTTTAACGAGTCAAAAAAATTCGAACCCGGTCCAACCCACCACGGATTGACAAGTTAAATGGGTTGGTTCACGGATTCACTTAATTACAAAATATAATTTTTTATTTTTTTTCAGTCAAAATTAAATTATAATTTTAATTAAAATCTAAATAAACTTTAATACAATCCAAAGACGAACTAAAATGAAAAAATACAAATTATTTATATATTAACTAAAAAATCTAAAATAATTCAAATATAAAATCTAACTTAATAAAAAAAATACTTGTAAATCGGAGAATATAAAGAAAACAATGAATCTTATAAGACTTATCAGGTATATTAAACATAAGGGTCTTGCTAACCAGTGCCCTAAGGACACTGGTTAAGGATAATTAATATACATTAGATCCTAAAAAATACATAGATAAGCTTAATATTAAATAAAACCTGACCTAATAACCATTAATGCAACTTTATTTTCTTTAAAAGACAAAAATGCCCAAAAATATTATACATGTGTATTTAATATTTTATTTAATGTTCACAAATAAAATTTAAAAACTAATTAAATAGTAAAATAACTATATTTTAATGTTGTTAAAATTTAAATTAACAAAAAACCAACAAAAAAATAGTGTTAAACATCTAAAACTTAAAAAAAAAACATAAGAAAGTATAAATTAACAGAAAAATCAACAAAAAAATACTGTTAAACATCTAAAAATTGTTACAAAAAAAGAATAATTAAAGTGTCAATTTAAGACATAATTGATTTTTTTTCTTTTTAGTAAAGACCTTAAAAATTCCAAAAACTTATTTTGTAACAGTAAGTTATTATCTACACATTTAAAAAAATATTTTTATCTTTATAAAATTTATTATGTACATTTATACTATTTTAATTACTATATTTAATTATTTCAGTTTTTAATGTAAAAATAATATCAAATCACATTTATTATTTCTTAACTACGGCGGTGATCGGCATTTTCTTAAACGTAATAAAAGGTAAAAATTGTTATGACTTGTATTAAGGTTTGATAAGAAGTTGAAACGGTGGTGTAATGTAATGATGAAAACAAAGGTTGGTGGATGATTCACTATTTTCGAGGCAGCAGAAACGACATATTTTGAAAGCAGAATAACGCATTGCTTTCATTTTACGGAAGTTGACAACGTAAATAAATGCAAAAAAGGTGTAAGATGTGAAGAGAGACAACAACCACCGAATTCAGGAACGCACACAAAATTCTCAGAATGTCTCTGGTTAGGCTGTTCAAGTAACATGCCTTTGTGTTTCGATTTCATTTCATTCAAATCACCTCATCATTCAGATTACTATTTCATTCAAATAGTAATGTTAGTTCATCTTTTTTCTCAGTAATTTCTCTCTTTCTCTCTCTTATATATATATATATATATATATATATATATATATATATATATATATATATATATTAATCTCAGATACGAGTTAGATTTGGAATTAGCTTCATAGTTATTAATTGAAGTAAAGAGTGATCAAATAGAATAATTTTTGAAGTTTAATTAAATTTCAATTTTTTGATAAATGTAAGTATTATCAATTAAGTTTTGAATAATTTTGTATTGAGTATTTAAAAATTTATACTTTTTAACTTTGACTTATCTTGTATTTTTTTATGTTAACTCGAAGACATAATTCTTATCTTATTCTCGTTAGCATACTTAATTGTCTCCATATATTAAGAAATATAAAGTTATATAATTAATAAAAAAAATTAGATTTTTTTATAAAACACATAGATTTTTTACCAAGATATATTTTTTTTGGATAGAGTAGAATTTCTATAAATAAAATTTATTTTTGAAGTATTTAATACTAATGAATTCCGAACTTAGTTCTTAATATTGCAATAATTAATCTAGATGATTAGAACTATTTGTTTGATTTATTAGATGATTTTATTACAAGAAATTGAGATGAGAAAGCAACTCTTAATGTTAAACCACATAATTCATAATGCAATTAGAATGATAAATAATGAAAAAAAAAAGTAATTAATGTTAATTATAGATACTATTGGTTTTGTTGTGTCATTTCGCACTTGTTTGACAATGCCACCACCTCCTTCTCTTCCACCAATACTTGCTAACCACAAAGATCAACAAATTTCCTCATTTAGATACTATCATATTCGTATTTTTACATGATTTCACAGTGTTTTAAAACATAGATTATTTTTATTTTTCAAGTTTTTTCCTTCAACAATTTAATAAAACTTCTCATTAGTATTACATTATTTATTATAGTGAAATTTATGCTATGTAAACTATGTAAACTTTAGTAAATTGAGAAATTAAGTTTTAGAGTTCAATGTGAAGTATCGAACCATGAAAGTAGATTCAATTTGTTGTTGATGAGTGAAAACATTTTGCTGATTTCATGCATATGCAATGATGTAGAAACAATGTGATTATTTAAATATATTTGGTGAAATAACATTAGAGATATGCATAGGATCATTGTGGAAAAGATTGCCCCATATATGAGAGAGATTTTAATTAGCCTCCAAGGGTTTCAAAACCACACATTTTGGTAGAAAGTAAAGTAATTGTTTTCCCTTTCGAATATAATAATAAAAGTTAAGTAGACTAACTTGCTCTTACAAAAACACATTGAAAGTGCAAATCACCGACTATTGACCAAGCTCGTATCCATGATGATCATCATGTACAGAAAGTATTGAATTAATTAGGGTTAAATATTTGTTTGTACTTAAATTTTTTCTAAAAGTTAAAATTAATCATTCTTTAAAATTTTGGTTTAATTTAGTTATTTTAACCAAATTTTATTAAATTTATTTAACGTTTCAACACTTTTTTTTTCTAATATTGAAGCGTTGAAATATGTCAAACAGTATAAACAACTCAAACGGAATCATGAAACATGTTTGAAACGTTAAATAAATTTAACAAAATTTGGTTAAGAATACTAAATTCACATATTTTTAAAGTTGAGGGATTAAATTGAACAAAAGATTTGAATGGAGACTAGCTCCAATTTTTACTAAAAATTAAAGGATAAAAAACATATTTAACCCAATTAATTATGTCATCATAGACTCTAACTCCAACAAAGGTTAGCACCATAATTATCTTTTCGCTAAATTAATCTCAATATTTTTATAAAATTCTCTATATAAAAATATTTTATGATTTCAAATACTTTATAAAAACACACCTTAAATAATTAAATAATAAAATGTTAGTTTTAAAATGAGTACACTTAAACACTTAAACATTGTAACACATAAAAGGAGTTTAAGAAAAAGTGTAGTTTGAATATGTTTCGTACTATCATATAAGCATGAAGCATTTTTTCTAGAAGTGATGATAGTTCTTCTCCATTGAGTTGGTTGTTATGAGACAATGCAACCTTTCGCGGCACGTCATCCCAAATTCTTACGCAACAAATTATGTATATATAAAAAAAAATGAAAAATAATTTTTTAATTATTAAATTTTGACAACATTTTTTAATAATTTATTGTGTCATTTTTTAAGTAATTTTTATTTTTCTATTTTTTTATTTTTAATATTTTAAAATCACTTAGAAAATATCATCTTATATTGTAAAAAAAAAATTGTCAAAATTTAGTAGTTAAAATCTCGTTGTAAAAAAAAAATAGGCATACATTTTCCATAACCATCGCCACGCTCAATTGTTTAAACAATTTTATTCCTTCTGTTTTCTTCCTAGCAAACTGATTAGTGTTAAATCGTTTTGATTAAGCCGAATTGCTATAATTTCAGTTCCTTTTGGGCTTTCCAAGTTCACACCACAACATATGATATGAATTACTATAAGTGCTTCAAATCACCAATGCCTAAATATCGCATACTCTGTCAGAATTAAATATGCCATTCTTTTATTAATATTTTCTAACATTTGATAGAAGTTAAAAATGAGATTTTTTTTTTCTAACATTCTTTTCGCCATTTTTTTTATAAAATAACATTAAGTTTACTATATTTTATTATTGAAACATTATAGTTATGGTCAAAATGGAAATGTTAATGTTGACCATGCCAAAAGGTGTCGAGGATTTAATAGAGAAATAATACAAATGAACAAGTATTCAACACTAATAAAAAACAATTCATTGAGAAATCTACTTAGAATTAGAAAGAATATGGTAAGACTAGGATGTCAACGGGGCGGGTAAGGTATGGGTAGTAGCTCTTTCGTACTCTTTCCGTTGGATAAATATTCGTCCATATTTGTACCATACCTGTGTGGGTATTCATTATGCGGGTATCCGTATATTTTTTTAATATCCACATATATGCACAGGTACCTGCGGATATTTACAAAAAGAAAAAGAGAATTTTAATATTTAAGAAAATATTTTAACAATAAATTCAAATAAAAATACAATGCATAATATTTATAAATTTCAAACAGAGTGCAAACAACTCATTTAAATACAAAGAAATGAATTTTTTTAGAAAACTAACTGATAAAATATAACTCATTCAAAATCAATGTGTTAATGTTTTAATAATTTTTTTTAATTTAAATTAGAATATAGCAGGTATGGATACTATGATATCCGTACATGTCCTGTTAACATGGATGTATAAAAAATAATTGTATCTGTTACCCGCAAATATCCATTTACAATATATGTTTCCTACCTGTTGCGAGTTTTATCCACGGAAACCCACGAGTACGGATTTTTTTTTGACATCCCTAGTTGAGATAAATGAGAAGGGGAACAATTATGTGTAGTTATTGAAGATTTAAGTGTAAGTCTAAGTTTTATATTAAATAAAATAAGAAAATTGAACAACATATAAAAAAACATTCATAAATTCATTGTAAGTTCTCAATCAAAATAGTGTTAATTTTGTATGTAAGTTGAATTCAAATCATGTCCATACATTAAAAGTCTTCCCGATAGAAATTTAGGCAAATTCTTCTCAATCTATTTTGTATAAAAAAGAATGAGTTCAATATGTTTTTAATCATCGAATTTTGATGTAAAATTGAGATTCATCATCATCAAAAAAAATTATACATTTTAATTCTCAAATTTTAAAAATAAATTAATATATTCTTTTTAACTCAATTACATTAATTTTTTTATATATCAAACACGTTTTAGATCATCATTTAGTATAAAAAAATAAATTGAAAAAAAGGGACAAATCCCAACAAAGAATAAAAGTAAAAAGAAATGGAAATGTGTGAAGGAAGCAAAGAAGAAAGAATTTATGTGTGAAGTGGTGGAAGGTGGTGATGAATAATAGAAGATGAGAATATGATATTTAGAAAGAGATGAGAGTGGATATTAAAAGAAAATGAATGTGATAAAATGTGGGCCAATGAGGCGTGCACATTAATTTGACTAAGTTGAAGGATCTAGAACACACTTTTGTGCTCCAACTCACTAATCCACACCAAACCCATTCGTGGTCTATCTTCCTCCATTCCAACATAATTTCATCCAATAATTAGATTAGGGCTTATTAACCTCTTTTTAATCTTCTATAATGCCAAATTAAACTACGTGCCAAAACTATTCACAGTATTTCATTTCCATTGCATGGCAAAAAAATATCATCGACCTAACAACAAACAATATCATACCATCAATAAAATATTATTTCTCCATAAAGTAAAACCAAGTGCCGCACCTTGTTTTATTTTTTACTTTATTTTTTGTTTTTGAAAGTATGTTTTTTCACTGTACAAATATTTCGAAATAGGAAATAAAATATAAATAATTCGATGCTTTTGTAATTGTTTATGAAAATGATAATAAAATAAAATATTTTTTCAAAACCTAACTTATCCACTCTGTCTCAGTATGACCACCCACAGGAATGGTGAAAGATCCTTGAAAATTTAGTTTATGAACAACTAAATATAGAACTTCTAAGTATCTTCATCAATGAAAAATAAAACTGTTCTGTGATATTAATTATAAAATTACTCGGTTTTCTCATAAATAAGTGGCCGCAAAAATTTTTTACTTCAAAAGTAAAATTATAACTAAAAATATGTTATATTTTATTTTTCAAAGCCCTTGTTTCTATTGTCTCATTCCTGAGAAGTGATAACTTACTATGAAATACTAATATGATTCCACTGGAAACATAGTTTTCTTACGGTACAAAAAATTTGCATATAGCTAATTACAAAATTCGTCTAAAGATAACTAATCTAAAGGCATTATGAAGCTTTAGACAAAATTTATGCTTAACTATACCATGTTTGTTTTACTGTAAAAAAAAAAGTATGTTTGAACTATTGAAAATAAACCAAATGAAATAAAATAATACTAGGATGTGCTGTAATAAATTCAATACACTCTATTTTACCCTATTAAACATTTCCTTACTAAACAAATAACCCCATTTTTTGTTAATCAAATTACGTTAATAAGAGAGCTAAATATGTTTTTAGTCTTTTAACTTTTTAGATTTGAGTAAAAATTGGAATTAATTGTTCTTGGAAACTTTGAATCAATTTTAGTTTTTTTAATTCTGTAAATGCGTGAATTTAGTCATTTAAACCAAATTTTTATTTGACATTTCAAACACATCTCATTATATTATTTTAGTTTGTTTACACCATTTGACATATTTTCTCTTCAATGTTAGCTGAAAAATGTGTTTGAAACGTCAAATAAACTAAAAAAAATGGTTTAAAAAACTAAATTCATACATTTTTAAAAATAAGAGATTAAATTGGTTTAAGATTTACAAAAAAGACTAATTATTATTTTCACTAAAAGTTAAACGACAAAAAATATATTTAACCTTTAATAAAATGATAAAAGGGAAGTGTCATATCTCCAAGAATATGTTCAATCCTTAATAAAATCATAAAATTGTAATATCCAAACTAAGAACAACAATGATTGATTTAAGTAAACAAAGTGCTAAATATCGTAAACTTTAAGAAAAAATAAAGGTCATTTAGATGCTTTGTTCCTAGAAAAATGTCCATTAGATGTTATACTTTTTTTAGTTATGGATTTTGAAAGCCTTTTCACATTCAATTTAAAGTAAGTTAGGAGGTATCAACCTGCGTCAAGTAAAAAAGAAAAAAGAAACACTGATACACACCACAAAATAGTGTGTTTTTATTACATTAAACCCTACCAAAGTTGACTCTTGCTATTCATTACACGTGTAACATAAAAATGGTGAAAAATCGCATAATGAAAAGGAACGAGCCATTAGTGAAAATTTTCATCTGTCATACCAGTTGATTAACTATATACAACACCAAATTATACGATTAATTTTTCGTAATAAAATTAGTAGAATTTCCGCGCAACAAAAAATGACATAAAACGAAGTTTTACCTCTTAATGCATGTGAACAATGATGCAAAATTTTGGTGTGTTATGTAGATAACAAATTGTAAAGAAGAAGCTTGATATGCAAAATCGTGGGGTACTAATAAAGAGAAAAAAATAGATAAAAAGTGTGAATTCTGAGTCAAATATACTCAAAAAGTTTTATATATTCCATGGAGGCAAGAAGAGAAGGAATTGAATTCGAATGTGGTTTCTTTTGGAAAGGGCTTAAGATAAGATGAATTCTTTCCTAATTTGAAGTGATATATAAATAATTTTAAATGACAATAACATAAGTCATCTTCATTGTGATCTGAATGTCAAAATATCAATCCAATCTTGGAGATTATGTTCAATGAAGGGAATCAAATGGAATCTTTGTCTTTTTTGCCATTCTTCTCATTCATTGGATTTGATGCCTTAACCATTTCATTTATTCTCCACCATTTTTGACCCTATGAGTTTTTTCAAATCATTCATCTATAATACTAATTAAAATAGGTATAATCTGTTAGGTTTAAAGAGGTCTCTCAAGGAGTGAGTCCCTTCAACAGAAGCATTTTCAATCATAGGGTAAGACTTAAGTCTAACCACATAAGGCATTGACACCACTTTCAGTTCAAAATCCACTACAAGAAAAAATAGTTTTAGTGATATACATATTCATCACTAAAGGTTATAAATATGTTACAATTAATACTTTGTGACAAAAATTAAATTGTCACTAGAAATCTTGTCACTATTGTATTTGTGACAATATTTTCAAATGTCACAAAAATTAGGTTTTATTGTGACAAAAATAATTGTCACTTTTAA
>Ga0214543_1007737_pt1 | contig 18161 bp, 3 predicted proteins | sample CNSS2metaG_FD_160094 | JGI IMG/M metagenome (GOLD analysis project Ga0214543, IMG submission 160094) | Root nodule microbial communities from cowpea collected in UCLA plant growth center, Los Angeles, California, USA - CNSS2 | ecosystem: Host-associated > Plants > Roots > Nodule | place: USA... | reverse complement strand
TAAAAAAAAAAATATATATATATATATATATATATATATATATATATATAAAATCTGTACTCATGGGTATATGCGGATAAAACATGAATAGAAAATGAATATTAAAAATGGATATCCAAAGGTAATTGATATGAGTATTTTTTTATATCTGCATGTCAACGGATTAAATATGTGTATAATAATATTCGTACATATAGATACCCATACTCGCTATACTTTAATTTAAATTAAAAAAAAATATTAACAGATTGAACTTGAATTCAATTAGTTTTAAAAAAAATTCATTTATTTATAAATTGTCATTCAACATTATTTACATAAATTATTTACATTTTGTTTGACGTTTATAAAAATTATACATTATATTTTTATTTGAATTTATAATTAAAATTTATTGTTCATTATTAAAATTTTCTTGTTGTTAATACATGTAAATATCGTGAATATTAATAAAATATGTAAATATCCGTATAACGAATATTTATATATAAATACATGTGCAAAACATATATTTATCCAACAAATAAACTATAAAAGATTTATTACTGTATTTACATCCCTAAATATATCATAGAATTTCTGGTGATTCATATACACGCCTCTCGATTTCTGAATCAAGTTGCTTTTATAAGAATATATACAAACACTATTTGGAAGATGCATGCATGCAGCTGCTATTATTACGTGACTAAGGTCAAAATGATATAAAATTATTATGGAACATTTAATTGAAAAATAAATCGTGTTGTATTCTCACTGATTTAGAAACATTAATTTTCTGTTTTTGCTGCGATCCAAGAAGAAATATTTTATTGATAAATTGAATTTTTGTATGGTTTGATTTTGGATTCCTACCATCTCTATCTCAATAATGTAATATAATTTAGACGAGTGCACATGATTTGGAGGAAAACAGAGGTGAACTCTTTGCCTTCTGCTGCAAATTATACAGTGCAAATATTATTGATCCATCCACAGCCGATCTTATCTTCACCATAATTGATTTTCGCCACGGCGGCCAGCAGAAGAACAGTAGAATATGTTGGAATGAATAATAAATTAGATTGTGTCTGTACGTTTCTATGAACAGAAGTTATAAAATGTGAAAAATTCAAACATTTCCAAGGAATATACTTCTTCACTTTCTCCGACTAAAAAAAACTTTTAATTAATCACCAATTTCAGTGATAAAAACATATTTAAACATCAATTCATTATAAAAATTAATTATTAATTTAAAAATCAATTATAATTAATTTTTTATTATTATTAAAATTGATTATTATTCAAGAAATTTTTTGAACCTTGTTCTTACCGTTCTTCTTTATAACTCAGACATTGGTATGAATGAATGTAAAGCTGTCAAAATGGGTTGAAACCCGCAAGTCAATCCGGCTCACCACGGGTTCAGGTCGGATATTGGGTTAAAATGTTTTTACAAATTTCAATACAGGTTGATTTTTGACCCAACTCATTTAGAATCCGGCTCATCCAGGTTGAATCCGTGGTGAGCCGGGTTGGTTCACCAACCTGCAGATAAAAGGGTCACACAAGTATTTTTTTATTAAGTTGAGCTTTACATTTGAGTCATGTGAGATTTTTTTTTAGCCAACACATAAATAATTTGTATTTTTTTATTTTGGTTTGTATTTGGATTGTATTAAAGTTTATTTAGATTTTAATTAGAATTATAATTTAGTTTTGACCGAAAAAAAATAAAAAAATTGTATTTTTTTTAATTAAGTGAACCCATGAACCAACTCGTTTAACCTGCTAACCCGTGGTGGGCCGGACCGAGTTTGAATTTTTTTGGCTTACTAAAAAGTGAGTCGGGTTGAGTTGACTCACTGAATCATCAACCCATAGTGGGTTGAGCCGGATTATCCGTTTTGACAGCTCTAAATTAATGCATGCTCAAGCAGAGTTCAATTAATATATTTTTTTAATCATAAGATAAACTCTACTACTCATAGGTTATCATTCTTTGTCAATCTTTTTCATAATGTTTAGATTGACTTTTACAAATCCTCACTACAATGATGAACTTCCCTAATCTCGACTTCTAATAATTGTAGCTTGAAATCCATGAATTAGGTTAAAAGGTCTCCAAACTAGACAAACTTTGATACTACTCTTGAAAATTAACAAAACAAAAAGTCTTAATGACACTGATATATGCGTGAACAAAAAATAGGCATCACGCTTCTGAAAGAAAAAAATACCTTCAGGAGAGAAGACTAATGACACGGATGAACGTGAAAAGTCTATAAATGTAAGCGAGGAAAAATCACATGAGCTGGTTCATAACAAAATTTCACTATGAAATTTGAATACATGCCGTGGTCCTTTTTTAAGAGAATCTTTTAAAGAAAATTAGGGCTTATAATTATTACTACTATATTAGTTCGTACTAATTAAAATTAATATTAAAAGAAAATGTAGACTAACAATTATAATATACTTTAAACTTTTAGACAAATTTTAATGAATCAATTGGCTCACCTAACAAAATGGCTTAAGAGGCCAATATAGCTCTTGGAACATCAAACTACCCCCAATTACACAGGATTTTTATCACAACAAGAAGATCAAGACTTACCATTATAATCATTGGTTAACAGAAACTCATATAGAAGATTAAAATGACACACGCAAGTGAAAAACCTTCACATGCAACAGAAACTAGAAAAAGACCAAAGAAAAAATGGTTGAAACTTAACTTATGCAAATGGAGAAACTTATCGGATCACTCCTACGATCTCAGATCTTCAATAAAGTTAACAGATAACAATAACTCTTATAGAGAAGTCATAAAGATCACTCTTATAATCTCACTTATAGTTTCAGGATCTTCAATCAAGTGAAGAGAAAAAATTTTAACAAGTGGTTTCTAAAGAAAAAAGTGTATTTTAAAATAATGAGACTCGTTTGTAATAAAGTAAAATTTTTTAATAATGAAATAATCAAGTATTACTATTTTAAAACTACTATATCACGTCTAAAATATTATTTTCTAAAATTTTTTAAAAAGATTTTCAAATTGAAGACTCAAAACTCAATTAATTTTTTTTTATTATTTAAAAGAACTTGATTATTAATAAAAGGTTTAATCATGCATTTGGTCTCCATTTTGGAGTCAAAATCTCAAAATGGTATCCGAATTTTTAAAAGTCTCAAATTGATCCCTTTTTTTGTTAAAATGTCTCAAGTTTGTCCTTTCTATTAAGTCAAGATTGATGTCGTTAGAGGGAGTGTCACGTGTCAGTTCCTCAAATTTTTTATTTATTTATTTTTTTTGAATTTTTTTTATATTTCTTTTGAATTTTCTTAAAAAATCAAAAAAATTACTACGTGTCAAACTGTCATCGTGCCACATGGTAGTGACATAGTGATGTTAAAGTAACAATGACACGTGTCAGTATTACGGCAGGTGTCATTTCCTTAGTTTCAATTTGGTCCCTTTATTTTAATTTTTGTCTCAATTTAGTCACAATTTTTGTAAAAATTATCAATTTTGTCTCTCTCCAAATTGAAATCAAATTTAATTTCTATATAAATATACATAAATATTTCCATCAAAATTGATATTTCAAGTAAATATTTTTAATCAAATTAAGTTCATTTAATTAATATTTTACATTGAACTTTATTTAAAATTGTTTTAAAGTTGTTAATAGAAAATAATGTTAATAGAAAAAAAATTCATAAATTAACTAGTTCATGTAACAATAAAAAACATAATTTTAAAATTTGAAAACAATTTTAAGTAAAATTGAATGTGAAACAAAATTTTAAATAAACTTAGCTATGTTAAAAATATATAATAAAAATATCAATTTGAATAAAAATATCAAATTTAATAAAAAAATTTGTATAACATTTATATAAAATTAATTTTTGTTTTAATTTGGAGAGAGACGAAATTGAATTATTTTTACAAAAATAGGGACTAAATTGAGACAGGAATTTGAATACAGGGACCAAATTGAGATTAAGGAAATGACACCTGGTATAATACTGACATATGTCATTGTCACTGCCACCGGACTCGATGACCGCTTGACACGTGACAATTTTTTTGATTTTTTAAAAAATATTTAAAAAAATAAAAAAAATTCAAAAAATCAAGGAACTGACACGTGACACCCCATTTAACGCCATCTAGTCAGACTTAATAGAAAGAACAAACTTGAGACGTTTTAACAGAAAAGGGGACCAATTTTAGACTTTTAAAAATTCGAGTACCATTTTGATATTTTGACTCCAAAATGAAGACTAATGACATAATTAAACTATAATAAAATATACGTTATAAAATATTATATACATATATAAATATAAATATAAATATATATATATATATATATATATATATAAATACATATTTATTTCGTTGTTATCGAATAAAATATATTTGTTTTGTGTCGTGTTTAAAGGCTCGGGAGAAATCTAGAAAACTTGATGAGTATGATACAGGTGTAATTTCTTTTATTTACACACCTATAATTTATTTATTGTAAATTATGATAACGCTGTCTAAAGTTCTGGCGGTTCCACAAATAATGACGTCTATTATTTCGACAGTATTCATACATATATACACATGTTCTCAGTCCAATAATATACCGAAAAACTATTTCCTGGAGTTCCGTGTTTCCTTTTGCTACCAATACCCTCATTTACATTATTATAAGTCACGTTTCATATTTTTTTAATTAAGTTAAGATTAATAATAAATATATAATTAATTTTTAAATAATTATTATAAAAAAAGTTTCTAAAATAATAATTTAAGATTAAAAAGTTTTTAAAATAACAATTAATAGTAAATTATTTATAAAATAATTAAATTTTGAAATAATTAAGGATAAAACTGATATTATGAAATGTGTAAGGCCCATTATTACTCTGTCCTTATTTTTGTAAGGTTATCCTAAAACAGTTGGACCTAAGGCTGACCCATAGGGTGTCAAGGCCCCTAAAGCAGTCAAGGTCCTCCCACTCAGGTTCCACTTTACAAAACAGTCTTTCTTATACGCTCTCTTTTCCTTTCAGAGCTGTTTGCTAGGGTTTGGTCCCCTCTTGGTCGAGCCAGCTCAAAACTCAACTCCTACTTCACGTAAGTTATTCTCTATGTCCTAGCTTTGTTGCCTTGTTTCCAATTGAGGCTTCCATTATTGATCTTCTCCCCTTTTTATTCCACTCATTTCCAGCTCCCTAAACTATTCTTGGAGCTGTTGTGCTCACTATTGTGGTGTCGAAGTCCTCTGCTAATCCCTTTCCAGGTAAGGGAAGTTAGGGTTTTGGGTTTTAAATAATTTTTGGCCTGTTTAGAGTCTGTTGGGTGTTTGTATGGACTGTATGTTGTTGTGAATATGCGAAATGCTTTGTATTGCTATTTGGGTGTGAAAATATGACTGTTGCAGGAAGTACAATGGCAAAATTTGTTGCTCTCGCCCATGCGAGACTTGCAGAAGCTGTTGCTGATTAAGTGTATCTGAAATGTTTTTGATGATGTCCATAATAGCATGACAATTGTTAACATGACATGTGTGTGATAATATGAAAATGTTAATCTGCTGCCCCGATAGTCGACTAGCCAACTAATGTAGTCGACTAGGTTCGTGCCTGATAGCAGCTGTTATATAAAAATAGTTTCTGCACTTCCCGATAGTCGACTAGCCAACTAATGTAGTTGACTAGGTTCGTGTCTAATAGCAGCTGTTATATAAAAACAGTTTTTGCACTTTCTGAAGCAAAATCTGTTCAACCAAAAGAAAGAAAGAGAAGTGTGAAACAGGTTCTTGGAGCTATCTTGGAAGGTCCTCTTGAAGAATTCTATCAAGACACATTCAATTTTGACTTGGCAAGAAGAAGAAATTTCAGTCTTGGAAAAGGTGTTCTCAATCCATTTTGTAGGCTTTGTTCTTGTATTTTGATATAGTTTGAAACTGTTTATTTCTGTTGTTTTCTGTCTAAAGCAAGTATGTGTGATTGCCTTGCTGTTGTGTGGTTGTGCAAGTGTGTGGATGCCTTGCGTGTGTGTTCCTTTATCTTAGAATTTAGATTTATCAAGTGTATTTGTAAATCTTGAAATTCTTGTGATATAGTGAATATCTCTAGCTGTGGTTTGCTAGATGAACTGGATGTAGATTCTTAAGAATCGAACCAGTATAAAAATTTTGTGTGCTTTATCTCTTTCTCTCTATATCTTGTCATAGTATAAATGCTCCATACATTAAGCATCAAACCATACTATTTCAATTGATTCAAAAGAAAAAGGTTTTATCAAAACAATTTCAAAAGTGCTAAAACTGGGAAAAATTTATTAATATCAATTCACCCCCCTCTTGGTTGTGAAATATTGGAGCATCATTTCTAACAGAAGCAAGCCAGGGTTACACACACAAACTCTCGCTCAAGTAGAGAGCTCTTGTTTGAGCGAGGCACTGTCTCGCTCAGGCGAGAGACACTCGCCTAAGCGAGAAGGCGTGGAAGCCTTGGGGTGCCGCTGCAGTTTTAGCCCAGGCGAGGAAAACAAATATTCAAATTAAAATATATTTTAAATGTTTGTCTACAATCTTTTAAATTCTAATGAATCTCTTTTTTATACACTAATAAAAGTTATAATACATCATTTGATCAAAATGATACAAAGAATAAATAATAATCATAATAAAAGTTTAAAATAAATTATAATTGTTTACATTTTAGATTATAATACCAAATAAAATTTCAAGAGAACCAACACATTTATTAAATTTGCAAACATTAATGAAACCTAGTTGATACAAATTTAAAAATATTTTTTAAAAAATATAAAAAGAAAACAAATATTCAAATTAAAATATATTTTAAACGTTTGTTTACTTCAATCTTTTAAATTCTAATGAATCTCTTTTTTATACACTAATAAAAGTTATAATACATCATTTGATCAAAATGATGCAAAAAACAAATAATAATCATAATAAAAGTTTAAAATAAATTATAATTTTTCACATTTTAGATTATAATACCAAATAAAATTTCATGAGAACCAACACATTTATTAAATTTACAAACATTAATGAAACTTAGTTGATAAAATTTAAAAATATTTTTTGAAAAATATAAAAGGAAAACAAATATTCAAATTAAAATATATTTTAAATATTTGTTCACTTCAATCTATTAAATTCTAATGAATCTCTTTTTATACACTAATAAAAGTTATAATACATCATTTGATCAAAATGATACAAAGAACAAATAATAATCATAATAATAAAATTTTAACATAGATCTTGTATCTTTTGAAATTCAATTATGTTGGATGGTGATAAAAAAATATTCATGACAATTACATTAAATTTTTATATTGTAGTAAATAAAAGTTATTTATACAAGTGAGAAAATTATAGTATGATTGATAATGACTTTGAAAATAAAAAAATAATTAGATAAAATATATCAAAATAGTATTCTACATAATTAAAATAAATAAAAAACAAAAATATTAAAAAATTAACAAATATTTACAAATAATTTGAGAGACTATTAAAAGAAATCGCACAAAGAAAAACAAATGTATAATTAAGGGTATGATAAGTTAAAAAAATATCTTAGAGATCTAATAAAACTTTTCAAATATCAACATATATACTCAATGGTTGAGAAATAATAAAAATTGTTTTAGCGAAACAAAAAAGTTCTTCAAATGAAACAAAAACCAATAGTAATAAAGGATTTTTTTATATTACCTAGTAAACAAAAAGTTGTGCTATTAAATACTTAAATTAAGAGTATTAAACATTCTCATATGAAAGAAAAATATATAATAAATAAAAATATTAAAAAATAATAGAAATATTCAAAATGTAAGACATAAAAAAAAATTAATTGACATACATCTTTTTAACATAATTACATAAAGTTTGTGATAAGATGAAAAATATAATTGAGATGCAAATGAGTTTCGTGACAAATCAAATAATTAGAAGAAATAAAAAACAATATATATATATATATATATATATATATATTTGTTACTTAATTAATTGTGAATATTTTAATAATTTAAATGGGAACATGTATTATGGCGGAGATATGTACATCCCCATACCCATCCCCATACCCAATTAAAAAATTTGGGGATTCCCCATACCCATACCCAGTCAATGCGGGGATTCCCCGTCAAAATGGAGACGGGTTCGGACAATACCTACGAGGACGAGTTTATTTGTCATCTCTATGAAAGAGGTTGGTTACAAAGGATGGCATGAGATTTATGTGCATGATGAATATTACTTGATTGATTGAGCATGATTGGTATGTGGTTACGTAATCCCATGAACCTCTAGGTGAGACCTCATGGTGGTGCTTTAGTGGTCGGGACGTAATTTCATGATCCCTGTTAGTGAGAGTTCATGATGGTGCCCCATCTATATAATTTGGTAAGCATTCAAGGTAAGGTTGCATCCTGACACTCTAAGGAGTCAGTTAGTCTCACATAGAGCAGACTGACTTTTGTGGTGAGAGTAGCAGGAGACCTGAAACTCATTAAGGGCTAACCTTATGTGGGGGAATTGAGACAATGTAACACTTAGCTCAGGGGTGAGCATCTCGGGGGTGAGCAGGATAATCCACCACAAGTGCAAGCATCCGCTGAATCCGACTAGATTATATGTATCCGGATGAGTCGAGTCTGAGTCTAGTGTATTGCTTGAGAAGTCATAACATGTTTGGATGATGTATACTGCTTGGATTGTGTAATAGCACGTGACTGCATAATAATTGTTTTCTACTCTAGCTTACCTTTTTTGCTTGTTTGGTTGCCTTGTATGTAGTTCTTCTCCTTTTGCGGCGATGATCATCAATTTATTGATGTGAGCAGATGCGAGAGGTTCTCACGGTCAACAGGGGAACGGTGACTCTGCTGCTTAGCCCGCCTAGACTGGATCCCGCTTAGTGCATTTTCTCTTAGGGCTATGGCCATATATTAACTTGTTTTAAATCTTAATTGTATTACTGTTGGTTTATGTATCCTCAGGATTTTTTTTTTATAAATTCTTGGATATTCTTAAGGAGTGAGTTATACTCCCAATTCTTGCTCGTAATATTGTTTATGTGGGACGTGTCATTTTAGTAAGTCTATTTATTAAATAGAATGTTACAAAATGTGGATACAAAGGAGAAAATATTTATTATATATTATTATAAATTTTATGAATTATACGCAAATTTTAGAAATTTAAAATGAAAAAATATTTAGAAATTGTCAGCTGAATGGATATGCCAAATAAATAACAAGGAGCAGATAAAACAATCAGAAGATAGGTAAGATCATAAGCAGTGATATTTAATGAAGAAGATTTTTTCACAGAAAATAAAGGTAAGATTTCTGTAAAAAGAAATTTTAACTTGATTTTTTTAAAAAGTAACAGTTTTAAAACTTTTAAAAGAATAAAATAAATTATATTCTTAGTGAAACTGTGCTATAAAAAAAGGTATATGTGAGAGATATTCTTACATTTAACGGTGAAAAATATAATATCGACTTATTTTACAAAAATGCTCATTCCATTACGAATGCAACAGTTTTTATATTTGAAAGTTAAATAATTCACCATAATTGTTGTATTATTATATATGATTATGCTAAACACTAAGTTCCTTAATTTTTTTTATAAGAGTATATATCCAAAACATTATCCTCCTTTAATGGACAACAAAATGGTCTGATAATCTTTAGATAGATAGTGCTTACTAGAAATGCTAGTCAAATTTTGTTTACTTTTAAAATATTTTTTTTACTGGAATACAGATGAATTGACCTCTAAATAAAATTTGAACAAATATTAACTTTTCTTTTAAGTTAACACATTTTTTTAAGAACATAATATTGGAAAGAGCTTAACACATTTTTCTAAAATGTTTACTGCACATAAAGCGAATTCTAAAGATATTTTGGCCAAAAGCTAAAAATTAGAAATGCTAATGTTTTGGACAGAAGCCAAACTTCTTGTTAAAACCACAACAATTAATGTAACATTCCATTTAATCAATAATTTTGAGCGAGAGCTCTCCACCTGAGCGAGAGTTCGAGTGTAAATCTAGTCTATTTCTGCAAGTTTCGCCTGGGCGAGACAGGCCCGCTTGAGCGAGAACACTCGTTTCTCGTCATTGTTTCCCTGCAACAACCACACCCACGAATCCACACAACATACCAAGACATTTCATGCATTCACAATAACACACCAACCATAAAAATCGTAGAACAACAATAAAACCGACATGAAATTGAAATACAATAATAAACCCTAGCTTTCCTTACCTGGAATGAGCTAGTTAAGGCCTTGACACTGAACAACGGAGCACCACAACTTTAGGAGAAGATTACATAGGTGAGTAGAAACGAGATTGAGCTAGACTTAAATCCGGTTAAACGTCGAAACCCTAAAAGAGTGACGACTGTAACTCTTAGAACAAAGGGAACAAATTTCTAAAAGTGAGTATGAGTGTTAGGATTAGAGCAGATTTAGGGTCTGATTTCCTTTTGAGCCAACCCCAAATCCAACTGATTTTGGGATAGCCCTTTAAAATAAAAGAATAGAGAAATATGGGCCTTATACCTAAAGAGGCTTGGAGTAAAAGGAGAAGGTCCTTAAATAATTTCAAAAAAAATTTGGGTGTATCACCTAAATTATCATTAATCATAATATTATTTTATATTAATTACAAAATATTATAAATGTTTGGATTTGGATGACTAGAGTCTCCAATGTTTTCTCCTTTTCATATTCCGTAATAATGTCCTCATGTTCTTCTTCTTTATTGTTATATTAAGATAACATAATTATTTTGGCCAGAGGTATGGAACCCCTCAGCCTCTGTTTTTTTTCATTTCCACGGCCTTCTTTTGTCTTTTGGTTTCAGATTCTCAAATCTCTATCATATCATGGATTATAAAGGTTTAATCAGATAGATGGTACGTATTTTATCGGAATGTATTAGTTTATTATTTGTTTTTAAAAAGTGTCAATTGAGTCTATATTTTAAAAAAAATGTTTTAATTAATTTTTTTAAAATTATTAACATCGTTAACGGTATTAATATTTAAAATGACTGACTTATAAAATTAAGTATTGATAATATTTATATTTAAATTTAATGGCAAAAGTCATGAATAAAGTTAACGACGTTAATAATTTTTTTTTTCTGAAAGATCCTAATCGACATACTTTTTCAAAATATTAGGACTCAATTAACACCTTTTTAAAAATGAGTATCAAACCTGAACGAAAATAGTTATCATCCAACTCATTAAACTTATTCTAAAGTTTCTTCATTTATTATAATAAAATATTTTTTTTTTATATTTGACCTTTTATTTTCTGTAAATAATTATCCTAATGATTATCAATCAAATCGGTATATCTTTTAACCCATTTATTAACATTGGTTTTAAATATCTGATTGGTTTTAAGGCTACAGACCCATTCAACGTTGGACCTAACACCACAATTATTAGGCATCGAATTTTACAAAGTTTATAGTTAGTTGTAATGAAATTTGACCGAATAATCATCAATGCAGTTTTATTTTATTTAAAAGACAAAAATATTCCTAAATGTTGTATAATTGTGTTGATATTTTATTTAATGCTTACCAATAAATATTAAAAAATAATTAAATAATTATATTTTAATGCTTTTAAAAACTAAAATATAATTAAATATAAAAAAAAAATTAATAGAAAACCAAACACAACAAGATAGTGTTAAACATCTAAAAAATTTAAAAAAAATAATTAAAATATTAATTTATGACTTTATTGAGTTTCCAAAATTTTTACTTTTAATCATATAATTATTACTTAGAAATTTCAAAAGGTATTTTAATTAATATAATTAATTATTCAAACTTTCAATATAAAAATAATGAAAATAATGCACATTAATTGTTCTTTAATCAGTACCCTTCTTATAATAATAATAATAATAATAATAATTTATCATTGATAATTTACTGAATTTAAAACTCCTTTTAAATATCTAAGTTTTCAACTTTTATACTTAGACTAGATATATTTTAAGGAATTTCTTCCATGTCGTAACTTTCTATCTCTATTATTTTTTATTCTGATGTTCTGAATTCAAAATATATACATTTATCCATTTCTTTTCAAAATAAAAAAGAACAGGATTAAATATTTAAAAAATGATATGTTGACATCGTTACTTTAGATATATCTATTTACAAACTTATATAAATATGTAGTAATAAAATATTTTGAAGTTATATTCTTAATTTAAATTCTATATTATTAAATCACTATATCTAATTGTCAAGGAATATAAAGGATGTAAAAATATTATTACTTGTAAATATTTATAAGGTGTAAAAAGCAACACTATAACGTATATTAGGCCACTTGAGTCCATTTCTCAGAAAATCAATCACCATAACCACAAGCGAGGCGCTGATAGCCTAAAGTGGGCTTAGTACGCCCAACTAAAGTCTCCATGCTAAAATTTACCTAAAAATATGAGTCCACGTACTACTAAAATAATTAATTACTCATAGACCTTCCTGGTTCGGCAGAAAATATTTACAGATTTTTATGTAAAATATTTTCTACAAAAAGTATTTATATTTTTTTTGAAATTTTTTCCACAGAAAATACATGTAAATTTTCCTCTATAAATTTGTTGTAAAAAAATATTTTCAATATCTGTAAAATTTCCTACGTTCACGTTTAGAGATGTAAAAAAAATATGTACCCGTGGGTATCTGTAGATAAAACTCGTAACGGATAGAAAATAAATATTAAAAATGGATACCCACTATCCATGGGTACGGGTATTTTTGATACACGCATGTTAACGGGGCGGATACAAGTATCATAGTATCCGTACCCGTGGATACCCGTACCCGCTAAACTTACACCCCTTGACATTCTTCTCATTCCTTTCTTTGAAATTAGACATATACATAAAACCTTATATAGACAATGACGTTTATGGTATGGTTGTTGTCAAATGATGGAATCAAAATAAGAATACTTGGTACGTGACAATTAAAGTTTATTATTTGTTTATTTTATTTATTTTTCAAGAATCAATCGGAGAAAGTGGATTTGTTGATCAAAACACTAATTAAAGAATTTTCATTGGGTTGAACGTCATTTTATATTTAATTCTACAGTTATTTGGACACGTATCAACTTGACTTTATTTGAACTTTATTTAAAATTTATGACAGTGATGTATTTTATTTTATTTTATTTGAATTTATGATTAAATATATGTTTTTTAAATAATTTTGTAAATACCTGCGGGAACCCGTGGATATTCGCGGATATAAAAAAAAATAGACAGGTACTCGCATAATAGATACATGACGGATATAGATATAGATACGGGGCAGCTATTTATCCAGCGGGTAGGGTATGAAGGAGCTACTACCCGTATCTTACCCGCCCCATTGACATCCCTATTCACGTTGGTTATATAACTATATATTTTTTTCTTGCAAATAAAAGCACTCAACAACAGATATCATAGTATTATTTGTTAAAGGAGCCCTTAATTAAATTTACATAAAAACATTAAAAATTGAATGCGCTTATCCAGCTCCATTCTCATAATGTTTTTGCTTAAATTTGGTCAGTGAAGACTAAGGATTTTATTTAGAAGAGTTACATGATATTTGGGTGTTCTTACAGAAAAAAATAAAAATAAAAAACTTAAAAATTTTAGTGAGATATTAATTTATCTTCACTCATGCTTCAAGAACAATGTATTTGAAGCATATATAGCTATGAGCATGAGTGTTTTGAAGCTGTTATTGTTTAGTCATTATGTTAGGAATCCAAGTGTGATTCTAAGTCCTACATTGGTTAGAAATGAGAAAAAGGTGAAGCACTATATAAGAATAAAGACCCATAAACCCATTGCCTTAAGGTGTTGGGTTGAGAGTGGTGTCAGTGTCTTATGTGATTGGGCTCAGGTCTCATTAGTGTTGTATCTCCCCAGTGAAACCCCCTCCTTAATCCTAACACATTATTATAATCTTTATATCATACTCGTGGTGGGTAGAATATATAATTTGTAATTACATAGAATTTTATGTCTTGAGGTTTTTGTAAATCCTCGGTAATTAATGTGGATGTTCCAAACTTGCAATGTGTACCAGGGATTTTTAAAACATTTAGATTTATTGGACTTATCATCTATTAGGATTTAGAATGTGTTTGGATGGGAGAGAAGATTTGAGAGATAGTAAGTAGATGAATTTGAGAAAATGAAGAGAGAATTATGGTGTTGTCTGTTTTAAGGAATAAATAATTTGATTTAAATGGAGATAAAATAAAAGTTTGTAAATGATGTGATTGATATGATATATTAAAAAAATGTCTTAAAAAAAATAATATTAGATGATTACCATTTTATCCTTAAGAATAAAAATGATAAAAATTTAAATGTAAATTGTAGAAATTATATTAAAATTTAATTGAAATTGTTATTTATAATAAAAAAAGTTAAAATTGAAAAAAATGAAATTTGTTGAAATAAATTTTAATTATGTTTTTTAAATAATAATTTGAATATTATTATTACAATTCAATATTTTAATAATAATAATAATAATAATAATAATAATTTATCAGAGTTATTATAAAATAATCTCATCATGTAGATGCATCGGTCATAATTGATTTCATAAATATACAACCTATCAAATTTCATCACTTTCTAGAATCAATTTAATGCTTCCTACCACCTAAATAATCAATTTAAGCTTTTCCACATGGGTCTTGCTAACCAGTGCCCTAAGGACACTGGTTAAGGATAGTTAATATACACGAAATTTTACAAAAGTACATAGTTAAGTGTGATATTAATTAAAATCTGACCTAACAACTATTAATGCAATTTTATTTTAATTAAAGGACAAAAATATCCATAAGTGATGTACATATGTATTTAATATTTATTAATAAAATAAATGTATTTTAATGTTTAAATATAATTAAACATAAAAAAGTTTGAACATCTAAAATTATAAAAAAAAACAATTAAAGTATCAATTTTGAGTAGAGACTTTAAAAATTCCAAAGTCCTAATTGTATCAAAAACATATTCTCTAAAAATTAAAAGGATATTTTTGTCTTTAAAAAAAATGTAATATGCATTTATACTATTTTAATTAATGTATTTAATTATTTCAGTTTTTAATGTAAAAATTATAGTACCAATGCACATTAATGATTCCTTAACCAGTGCCCCTAGGGCACTCGTTAGCATTCTCCTTTCCACATAAGTGATTTTCTTTCCTTACAAGTAAATAAAAGTAAGGACAATGATATTATGACTCCCATTTTTTTAACTCTCATTCTTTATCTTTTTTTTTTTTGAAAAGTTCAATGACTCACGTTAAACCACGTTAGGAAATAAATGATGGAAATCAAAAAAATAAGAGTTAAAATATAATTATCCTAAAAGCAAAGATTTTTATGTAAATTACACACTCATCATGTATAATAAATCCACCCACATCTATCTACATGTGCGGATCTCTCAACTTCTCTATCCATGTAAATAACCTCTTTCAAATCCATACAAATCAAATATTAAAAAACAAATGCATATACAACTTACAAATCTATCATTATCATTCCACTTTAACAGTAAATATATAAATCCAAACATAGGCTTAATTTGGATTTTAGTTCCCAAATTTGTTAAAAAACTATGGGTAACCTATTAGTTAATGGAGTTAAAATGGTTGAAAACCCTAAAAATAACATAAAATGCCTTTTTTGTCCTGATATGTGCCGCGACCACTGTTTTAATAACTTGAGAAATTATACTTTGACTCTCATTTATTATTTTCTGACGTGGCTTAGTGTGGATCATTGATTCTTTCAAAGAAAAAGATAGTGATACATTAATCAATGACCCACACTAAGCCACGTCAAGGAATAAAGAATGCGAGTAAAAAAATAGAAATCATAATATCATTGTCGTATAGATTTCTCTCTTGCATGGATTGTGTATTTCTTTTCTACAATCAACTACGTAGTTATAACCCACAAATTATAAAATACGGAAAATGAATCTTCTATAGAGATTCCTAGGATTTAAAGTAACAAATGACAATTTATTAATGACAGTTATCGCTTTACTGTTCCCTCTAGGATAGCTTCACCAATAATCGGGATTATGCATTATTTTATACTTTTGTACATCATGTGTGCAACTCAAATCCATTATGAAAATTATATAACATTGTATATACCATATTAAGTATCTTTGTAAGCCATAGGAACAAAGAGAGAAAGGAGATGAAGAGAGAAAAATCTTGACCCCAAGATATAGAGAGAAGAGTAATGAAAGAAAATGAAATTTACTTTGGATCTTACCAACTCCAATGTAAATTTAAGTCTCCTACATCTACTTCACACTCTTACATGATGTAATTAGTGTAATTACTCCAAAATATTCAACTTAAACAAACCTTCTATTTAACTGGTGTTTAATGAAAAATTGAGTAGGCTTACTTATTATTAACATACAACTTTGATGTTATTAAAAATATTGTGGAGAATATTACCATGGTCTATTCAACCTTCATAGTAACATTAGTATTATCATTACCTACTCAACCTTCGTAATAACATTTACTTATACCATCGTTTTACCACAAGAGGGGTATATTTATTTGAAATTTATTAGGGAAATTTTCAATATAAAAAAGTTTCACATTTGTACTCAATTGAGATAGTTGGTCACCAAGTTGCGTCATTGGCTTCTACACCTCTGATGAGTAGAGCCGTTAAAATGGGTTATAACCTGTGAACCAACCCAACTCATCACGGGTTCGAGTCGGGTTGAGTTGAAAAAAATTTACAAATTTTAGTATGGGTTAAAATTGAACCCAACCCGTTAAGAACCCGGCTCATTCGGGTTGAATCCGTAATGAGTCGGGTTGGTGCCAATAAATTTTAAATATTAAAATAATATATATATATATATATATATATATATATATATATATATATATTATATATATATATTTTATATGTATATATTATATTATATTACATATATATATATATATATATATTTTATATGTATATACTATATTATATATAAGCCCCTTTTTCCTTTTCAGTTGAGTTTTGGGACCTAGTCTTCGTGGGCCTAAGGTCGGCCCAACAAGGGGACCCAATAACCATGCCAGCCCCTAACCCCTTCATCTCTGTTCCATTTTCAAAAACAAGCTTCTGTTCCCTCTCTTCATCTCAAGCCAAGTTCTCTGCTAGGGCTCTCCATCCTCACGTCTTTGAGCTAGCAAAACTCTCCCCTTTTTCCAGTTTCAGCTCACTGTCATAGTTCTTGGAGCTGTTGTGCTACATAGTTAGGGTCTGGTTGTTTTTGGTGCTCAAACGAAGGTAAGGGAAGCTAGATTCATCGGTCTTAAATTATTATTGGCTGTTTTTGGTCGTTTTTATGTTTATATGCGTGCATAGTGTGCTTTTGTTGAATGAAATTGAGTTGCATGTGTACTTGGGCGATGATCTTAGCCATTCTCGCCGCTGCTTGTGTGCTGACAGTAGTGAGATCTGTTATTCTCGCCCAAGCGAGCTCGTCTCGCCTAAGCGAGAGTATCAGAGTGCTCACTGCCACGAGAACTCGCCTAGGCGACCCATTCCCGTTTTGAGCGACGTATAGTCTCGCTCAGGCGAGAAGGCCTCGCCTGAGCGAGAAGTCGTGAAGCCTCCACTGTAGCGCGTCTCGCCTGGGCGAGAGTCCGCTGTGTCAGTGAAGGCCAGCGTCTCGCCTGAGCGAGTTCGCGAGAGGGTGCTATGTTTCCTTGGCTGTTTGAGTGATTTGTTGCATGTACCGTTTAAATTATTCTTTCTAAATATAATGTGCACGAGTATGTTTGAATGTTTGGATTAGTGTATGGCTATTTATCTCGAACATGCAAGATTATGGTGTGATTCCATGAGTTGTATGAGTTGTATGCACAAAAATCTATATGATAGCATGAGTAATGCATGAAGTTGTGTTTGGATGGTTGATAATGAGCATAAGAAATTAATGTTGAGGTAACAAGTGGTGGTTATGTGATATGAAACATGAGATTGGTGTGAAATAGGCGTAATTCCA
>Ga0214543_1007734_pt1 | contig 18164 bp, 12 predicted proteins | sample CNSS2metaG_FD_160094 | JGI IMG/M metagenome (GOLD analysis project Ga0214543, IMG submission 160094) | Root nodule microbial communities from cowpea collected in UCLA plant growth center, Los Angeles, California, USA - CNSS2 | ecosystem: Host-associated > Plants > Roots > Nodule | place: USA... | reverse complement strand
TTAATTAACATACATCATTTTAACATAATTACATAAAGGTTATGATAAGATAAAAAATATATTGGAGATGAGAATGAGTTTCATGACAAATGAAATAATTAAAAGAAATAAAAAATAGAAAAAAAAATATATATATAGGGGTTACTTGATTAATTGTGAATATTTTAATAATTTAAACGAGAATGGAGATATGGCGGGGACGGGTATTATGGCGGGTATATGTACATCCCCATATCCATCCCCATACCCAACTGAAAAAGTCGGGGATTCCCCATACCCATACCCGTACCCAGTCAATGCGGGGATTCCCCGTCAAAACGGGGACGGGTTCGGGCAATACCCACAGGGATGGGTTTATTTGTCATCTCTAATAATCATCCCTACCTTCGATCTCTGGATACTGTTACATTATTTAGGTTTTTCAATATAAGTTAATGGATGATTTTATTTAAAAAATAATTTGGTGGTTAAATATACTAACTATAAACTTAACAACTATTTGATATTTTAAAATATTGACTACATAGATCAATGTTCATTTATATAAATGATTTAATTTTTTATTTCATATAGATATATAATTATAAATGATGAATCTATGACAAAATTCTAGCAAAAATTAGATAAAATAGGACTGTCGCTGCAATTTTATGTAACGAGTTACAGTTATTATTGTAGATAGTTATGTATTCGGTTAATAGATTATTTTACTAAAATCAATTATTAAATATGGTAATTATAAACAGGTTGTGAATGAAAAATGGAAATTGGGAAGTGAAAATAGGTTGACAATTGCAGTTTTGTAAGATTGAAGGTTTTGTGATCAAATATCACCAACGAAACAACGAAATAGGTTCGGAATAAATTTTGATCAAGAAAAATGAAAATTAAATTGCAAAGAAGAACGCAGGCAATCTCGTTGAGAAATAACTTTTTGTAAATAAAGGCGTTATTGCGTGTTTGTGTATATATTTTTTTAATATGTATAAACTTATATCAGTAATAAATGATATTGTAATATTATTAAATTAATAAATAAAATAAAATCATATTTATAAAATATAAAATAAAATATATAGAAAAAATAATTATTGATAAATAGGAAAAAAATAATTTTATAAAAATACATAAAAATAACTATTAATTTTAAAAAATTTAATAAATAATTATATGATGAAAGTTAAAGTTGAAATTATAAGATAAAAATAACTATTAATTTTAAAAAATTTAATAAATAATTATATGACGAAAGTTAAAGTTGAAATTATAAGATATAGATGGATAATTTTTTTTTTTATATATAGTCATAAATGAAAGTGAAAAAAAAGAAATAAAAAAATATCTTCTCCCCAGGGCATACTTAGAATGCAAGAAAAGTTGGGAATGTAATCAATGATTACATTTTCTTTAAATAAAGAAGAATCAAAAGAAAATGAAAAACCGCCAAACTTCCTTCATTCTGTTTTTACTATGCATCCATCGCCAATTAGAAGAGTAGTCCATAGTTGAAATGCGTAACCGCCCAAAAATGGCATTGCGTTCCCCTATCAGTAGCGCCCTAATTATCTTCGTACTTTCTTGCTTCCTCGCGCTCCGTGTTAGTGGAATTCAAATAATCTCCAAATCGAAGCTCGAGAAGTGCGAGAAGAACTCAGACTCCAACAATCTCAATTGTACCACCAAAATCGTAGTGAACATGGCTGTTCCCAGTGGCTCGGTAAGTTATAAAGTACGCTTAGTGTGTAAGCATTTTCGTTTGTTAATGTTGTTTTGTGATTGCGCAGAGTGGAGGAGAGGCGTCGATTGTTGCGGAATTGGTGGAAGTGGAAGAAAATTCAACCAGGAAAATGCAGACATTGCGGATTCCACCTGTGATTACGATCAATAAAACTTCGGCATATGCGTTGTATGAGTTAACATATATACGAGTATGGTACTCTTCTGTAGTTATTGGACTATACATGTGATAATTAGTGTTACAGAGATGTTATTTGTTTGATATGATAAATATTAAATGATGTAACGGGGAGAGAGAAAGAGACAAAGAAAATGCTGATGCGAGTTAAAAAATAAATAACACAACTATTGTATGATTTAGTGAGACTTGCTTGTTAACAGGATGTTCCTTATAAACCTGAGGAGTATTATGTCCAGACACGCAAATGTGAGCCAGATGCTGGTGCAAATGTCGTGAAGATATGCGAGAGGCAAGCCGTGTTTTGTTTATTTTATTATGACCAGAGACTGACAAGAGTTTAGACTATGTTGATTTCACTGCATGATTTCTGGTACTTATGTTGCAGACTGCGAGATGAAGAGGGTCATATTATTGAGAACACTCAGGTGGCCTTCTAACACCTAATATCATAGTCATTGATATTCATAGCTGACACACTTATTCCACTATTTTCTTATTAAGTTATTTATTTTAATTTTGTTTAAGCATTTGGACAGTTATCATCCCTGCCCTCCAAGTGATGATATTGCTGTGCTTATTATACACATACATCAATATTATACTTTGATGTCAATCTTAGTTGATTTACGATTACAATATTTGGGCTTAAGGTCATGATGATAATTTTAAAGGAAGTTATTCAAAACGAAGGATCAGAATAAGAATCCTGTGTTTGATCCATCCTCCCCCAAATACTCTTTGGCATTTCATCTTTCACTTCTGATTCAGGGTTAACATTTCTTTCCTTCCGTCTTTAATGTAGCCAATTTGTTGTCCATGTGGGCCTCAGCGGCGCATGCCTTCATCATGTGGAAACTTCTGTAAGTGATTTGGTGTTGCAGAAATTTGTAGATATTTAGGAAACACAAAACTAACAATTCTGGATTAAATTGTTTAACTAGTTGACAAATTAACAAAAGGAAAGGCCAACACTGCACATTGTGTGCGTTTCCCTGGTGATTGGTAAGCCTCCACCCTCGCCGTCATTTTTGTTTCCAGTTGTGATTTATTTAGGCTAGCTATTCTGGTTATTGTCCTGTTGAGTTTGAGTTTTTTGCTGGACTTGGGGGAGCATATGAAAACCTTGTTTACCTTGAACCGTTTGTATATGCAGATCAACATCCTATTTTATATAATCTTTCGGTTTTCACCTTGAACGAAAAATTTCAGATATTTTCTTCAAAATAGTGAGTTAATCAGATAACTTCATTAAGCTCGTTGAAATTTTAGAGACTACACATACAAAGGGGAAAAGAGAGTGATGTAGGACAATGGAGTATAATACATACAGACAAACTGTACCCCCAGATATATTATACTAATCATCTAGTTTATGAAATAAATTAGTTCAAGTTCAACACTTAATGTACAAAAAATATTCAACTCCAAACACTCAAAATGTACAAATATGATGGTAATTTAACTCAAAGTTATATGATATTCTAACAGTTCACCTTTTGTTATTTAAGATTAGTTATAGTGTAGTTTTATCTTGTTTTAATTGTAACCCTCTCTGAAATTCGACGAACTGAGAGCCGCCTTGTTGTTTTAGTCATGAGTTACAACTCAGATTTCCTTCTCAATCATTTCAGGTTTCATGTTTTTGGCATTGGGAGGAGAACTTTGGGCTTTAGTGTTCGAATAGAGGTGAAGAGTGGAACTAAAATTTCGGTATGTAATTTTTTATTTCCGTATACATCCTTTATTGTTTGTTTGAATTTTGAATCTCTGGTGTCCTTATTCTTGTTACTTCGTTCACCTCGTACACTCAAGTACCTTTTTTCGCCCCAAATTTTGTGAAAAGGAATAATTTTACATTTTATTTTCATTTTCTTTTACCTTTTTAAGTTTGTTTGGTAACATTTTACCTGTGAGCAAATTGAGTAAAACAATCGTGTGCCTTTTTTGGGACAGAAAGTCATGTTTTTAATTATCCTTTATGTGTATCTAACTCATAATTTTGCGCACCATAATTTGGCTGGTAGGAAGTGGTTGTGGCGCCTGAAAACAGAACAGTGATCTCTGATGATAAATTTTTGAGGGTAAATCTTATTGGAGATTTTGTTGGGTACACAAATATACCATCTTTTGAGGATTTCTATCTAGTTGTACCAAGGCAGGTATGCTTGTTTCACTACAATTAACCTTTATTGGCTTTAGCTTTAACAAAATTGAGGTTAAATTAAGATCAAATAAAGAATTGTCTGTTAGGTTGGTTTCTTGACTACTGTGTTGTTTCTAACTCTCGTTTAGACATTTTCCAGATATTTCTCTTTCGCAAAGAGATTGTCTAACATGGTTTTATTAATTGGTAATAATAACATTTTACCATGAAAAATATATTGCACTAGCTATCTATCACAGAAATAAAATAAAAAACTGTAAAATTAGAATAAGTTATTATGATATTTGTTAATCATACAGTTCTTAATCTATTTTGACAGGTCACCAAAATAAGGATAGACTTGAAACCTGTCATTGCTGTTTGTTTTTTAAGTTTTAAGGCATACAGGCCTTCACGTGCACACTGTATTTGTGGCACAAAAATATCATTTGGCGCATATTCCCATTAATTGTGCAAGCATGATGTAGTATTAATTGACTGATATTTAATCTAGGACACTATTGTAGATTCCTTATCATTGTAGATTATGTCAAAAAGATTTTTCCCCTTCAATCTCCAGTTTTTATGTTGGCAAGCTTAGAGGTATCATGATGTGTTCTAGCTAAGAATGTTATCATTGTAGGATTAAGAACACTTTCTTTTTTCCTTTCTAGAGGTTTCTCAATGAAGAATGCTTGCAACACCAAAAATATACCTGACAAATATAATTGGAAATTGTCAAAATAATGTAATTATATGGAGGCTAAGATATTTGCACTGCAAGTCCGTAGGGCCATATTCTCTGAAGTCTTGTTATCTCCTCGTTGCCCTAGTTTGGGCACTTCTTTTAGTAGTGACAGACCTTTTTCCGATTTTGAATACAAATCATTCATTTATCTTGGCATTACTGGTGTAGTTTAAGGAATATAACCGCGTTGAACTACTTTATATACTTTTGGCATGGCTCACAGCTTCTACAAGCTTACAAAAAATTTGCACTTCTTTACTTGTGACAGGGCAGCCCTGGTCAACCACAGGATTTGGGGAGAAATATTTCTATGTGGATGCTGCTCGAGAGAGTGAGATTTACCTTAGATTCTGTTGAATGCAACAAAATTGGTGTGAGCTATGAAGCTTTCAATCGACAACCAAACTTTTGTTCTTCCCCCTTTTGGACCTGCTTGCATAATCAACTGTGGAATTTTCGGGAGGTTGGTACTGTAACTATGATTTTTTTTTCTTTAATTTTTATTCTTATCTTGCTTTTTGGTGTCATTTTAGTCATTTTCTTTTCACTTCTATTTTGCAGCTGTATTAATTCCATTTATTGGTGTATGCTTGTCTTGTCTTTCCTTCCCCTATGGGGACCAATTACCAAAAAGCTTAATTTGTTAAAGACTGATGGATGACTTTTAATAACTCTAACACAAAACCTGAACATGTATTCACAGACACGTGTCTATAATTTTAAGACGTGATTGTTTAAATCAATAAAGATAAGAGTTGTTTTTGGTTACGATTTTCGGTCGCTTGAGTTAGCTTCTTGACTTGAGGTAGTTTCAGTTCATTTCTAATAAATTCAAATCACATTGTTTATCATCAAATATTTTTATTAAAACTTTGTATGTATTTTTCTTATAATTGTTGAAAATTTAAAGAAGCTTTCTTCTTCGTAACAGGCTGACCTGAATCGAATAAGTAGGAATCAGGTGCCACTCTATGGTTTGGAAGGAAGGTTTGAAAGGATAAACCAACATCCAGTTACGTTGCAATAATTTTGTTTTTATTTAGTATGGTATCATCTGTTAGAAATTATTTTTTTTTATATTTTATTTATCTGCAGAGTGCTGGGAGTTATTCTTTCTCCATAGGAATTACAGAGGTTCTTAATACAAACCTTGTGCTAGAATTAAGTGCGAATGATGTAGAGTATGTTTATCAAAGGTATTATAATTTACTTGGTCTATATATATGATTTCGAAACAGTAACGTTCTTTATAATTATAAGTCATGGATATGGATCTGTCTTTTTTTTACATTTGTCACTGAATCACAGATTCACACGTGACTGAACTTATGTTCCCTTTTTAACTATTCCTTCTGAAAGTTTGTGTAAGATTGATTTGTTATTCCTTCTGAAAGTTGGACATTATAGTCATTCAGTGACAAAATTGTTTTATGGTGTAATGTGGAACTCTATTTTTCCTTTCGGTCGTTAAATACTTCAAATGTCAAGCAGAATTATTGTTTTATGGTAAAAGGCGTTTCAAAAGTTGCTTGACATGGTTTTTTTCCCCAGGAGCCCAGGAAAGATTATAAGTGTTAGCGTCCCTACATTTGAAGCTCTAACCCAATTTGGTGTTGCTATAATCACAACTAAGAACACGGGTGAGGTGGAAGCATCATATAGTTTGACGGTAGTCTGCTTCTCTATATTGTGCTTCAGCCATATCTATTTTTGTTATCCAGTGCTACTTATGCTTAGACAAGCGAATGTTGATTTGGTATTTTTTATTAGTTTAATGACAGACATGCATTAATTTAATTTCTATCGTGGCACAGTACTTAAAGTCTTGAAAGCGTTAGTGGAGTTCTGTTCTATTTCTTTGTTTATAATTACATGTGATCGGAAACTGGGTTGTGATAATTTTTTTACAAACTCTTCTGACCTGAGCTCATTGTTTATAACATATCATTATATGAGGACACAATATTTTAATTAAGTACCTAGATATCACACACTTCGCATTAATTATTCCTTGCTTACCCATAAGAGTCGTGGGGCAGAATTATTGTTTGTCTAAATGTGTTGTAAAATCAGAAAAAACATAAAGGTTGTAGAACTAGAGAAAAAACAAAGAAGAGAGTTTTTCTTGTGAAGGTACACTATGGAAGAAGGGAGAGACAAAGAGTCTACTGCAATGTATGAGTGCAATGGCTTGTTATTCTACAAAGGATTTCTCTCTTATTCATAAGAGAGATATAAGTCTACTTTAAGTTGTTTTTTACTTGAGGGACTTTGCAGTTCTCCCAATTCCATCCAGAGAACTCATCAAATTTCACATTTCTAGAAATAAGAATTTTTCCTATCAAAGGATTGTATATCTTGTAACCTTTGGAGTAAACAATCTCCAAGATCAATATTCAGAAGGATTATTAGGGTTACAAAATGTTGTTAAAATATTTGAGTCTTGCATTGCAGTAACTTTCTGGAGGGTCCAACAGGCTGTAGTTTTAGCTTTTCTATATTGATTGTTTTGTCTTGCAGTTTAATTGCTCCAAGGATATCACCCTGATGGAGGTATTATGCTAAAACATATGTCAGCAATCTGTTTTTTGCCCCTTCCTGTTATGTACGTACTTCCGTAGGTCCTCTGTTATACGTTTTTTTAAACGTGGTTCAGGAGCAATTTTTAATAATGAAACCAAATGAGATTACAACCAGATCGTTCAAACTCTACCCCAGCAATGATCAAGCTTCAAAGTATTTTTGTGCGGGTAAAGTTGTAGCTTAGGATGGATACGTTGCTTTTTGTTCTGAGGATAAAAAACTCAATGATATTCACTTTGTTTCTTTTTCTGGGGCGTTTTGGATAAAGCCATATTAAAGGACTCTGATTATAATGAAGTTGATAGAGCCGAATGTCAATTTGCTACGACGGCAACAGTTCTTGACAATGGCACACAGGTTTGTTCTTCCCTCGTACCGGAATTTATCTATCAAGTTAATTAAATTATACAACTTTTTTATTTCTCACTTATTCATACTTTACCAAATAACTAAATATTTAATTTTATTCCTTACCTGTTTTTTTTTTCTTTTCAATTTATTCCTGATTGACCTGTTACCTTTCTGACTTTATTTATTTGATGTTATCTGCAACTTCAATTTATTTTCTTGGTGAATGTAATAGAAGTGTTGCCGAGTGACGTGAAAATTCTAAAAATGCTATCAGTGCTAAGTGGTTGTTTAGACAGCATTTTTTAATTCTAAATATTTTAAGGAAATTATGTTGGGGATGAGGACGGTGCAATTAAGTGCACATGCTCTAATGGATCGCGAATTTGAGCATGAAAACCTTTCGTAACTACCATTTTGTGAAAATGTGTTGCGTAAATGACAATTAATTGTCTGTTGTTCTTATTTGAACTTCGCGTGAAATCCTATAGCAGGCGATTAATTGACATTGCAATACTGTTTCCTGTAGATATATTAACTTAATCAGAAAGTTAGTCTTCTGGTTGCTTCACAGTATATGCTAGTCATTGGGGGTGTTATCACAACAAATTTTGAATCTCTAAATCCTCTATTTCTGCAGGGGATGCCTTTTCAACCACCGGAGACAAGTTTAAATGGTTTCTTTGATTCTATTGAAAACTTATGGAATAAACTTTGGACCACCTTAACAGAATTTATCACTGGAAGAACTTGTAGGTATTATTATTTCTATCATACTTTGCATTTGTAAACTATACAATTTAAATTCCAACATAAAATACAAAATATGAATTTCCTAAATTTTGTGTCATTTTTATTCTTGGGCAATATCTAGAGTTGCTTTGATAGTTATATATATTTCGTTATAAACTATTACCTGAACATTGAAGCAGGGTATTGGAAGATCAATAACTACATTTTGCTTTCATAACCATAAACCTTTTGTTTAATATTTGATTCATATGTCTTGACTACTTGATAAAATCTCTTCCACGCGTCTCGGTTTGGGTGGGAGAAAAGACAAAAATGCTCTGGGTTTTTTGACTTCAAGTGCCACATACAGTACGTATGCTTGAGTTGGGTAATGATGTTTGGTCTGTTTTTGGCAATTTTTCCGACAGGTATGACTTCTATTCAATGTCTATTAGTAACTATAATGTGTACATTCAGCAGAACAACTTAAAATAAATACTATTCTTTGAATTGCAGTGCTTGTACTATTATGGCTTTTGCACGAAAAGGGTCTATTTGATCCTCTTTATGACTGGTGGGACGATCTCTTAGACGCTGATGAACAAATCATCATGGATAAACGCAAAATCATAACTGACAAGGGACATCACCATATTCATGACAACAACCATCACAAGCAAGAGCTTGGGCGCCCTAACTATAGTGCTCAATATAGGCGAAGGACCGGTTATGAGCGTAAACTCAAGCATTCGGGAAGGAACTCTGATTATTTTGATGATTTACGACATGTTCATAAAGAAATGCACAAGCATTCTGATTATTATGGTCATTCACACCATGTTCATAAAGAAATGCACAAGCATGGTCATAAGAAAAAGAACATGGATAATCGACAGCATACTGCTGACCATCCTGCACACCACAAACACAGAAAGAAAGAGGGAAAACTTAAAGAGAAGAAACTAAAGCATGATAAAGTGAGGCAAGAAAATTATGACAGACACAGACAAGTTCAGCTAGATGAGCAAGAAGATGAGTAGATTGATGCCCGAACTGACAACTTAATATAGAAATCTTTTTTAATTTCAGACACCAAAGTCTAACAGCAACTTGTTAGTTGTTATACCTACTTCATAGAATCATGGTTACGCTTTATCCTTTTACCTTCGCCCATTTCTGCTACTAGTCTTTCTGTCTTTCTATTATTATCTCATAAGGTGGGTTGGACTACAATTGGGGAAGGAAGTTATTGAAAGATAGCATTAGGATTTAGTGTGTGGAAGACATTTTAATAGAAAAGAAATAGCTAATCCACAATTTGGTCCTTAAAAGTATGGACTTTCTAACAAGTACTATACCTCAGTGTCAACTTCCTCAATTGACTACTTATATCAGTGAAAACCATTACGAACGCTACTTGCAAGCAGTAAAAATTATGAATTTCAAAAGCAGATGGTATATTAACTCGGGAATAATCTGAAACATTTACACCACTTGTTACCAGTACAACTTTCCTTCCCTTCCCTCACTGCCTTTTTGCAAGGTAGGGAAGGTCATATATTTTAATATATTGAGAAGAAAATCTAATAAAAACACAATTTTGAAGAGACCTAATCAAAACTGAGTGAGAGACCGTCATTATGATTACTTTTGTGGCTTCCATAATAATTGCGTTGCCTTGCTTTTCCTTAAAAATGCAAGACATTTCAAGCCTAAATTTGTACCATACACTAGTCTCTCTCGCGGAGTTTTGCTTTCTATTTTGTTTCGTTAAACTTTGGTTCCTGTTTCGTTTGATCTTTCTCCATGATCTGGACGTGAAAGCCATTTGGAAATTGTAAACCAGGAGTTCGAACGATATTTCCTCCTTTCACGGGTCGCCACCTGAAATTTTATTCATTTGTTAAAAGAGAGACTTTGCATCTCAATTTAGACGCTATCATTTCATTATCTTACCGGTATTTCGTTACCAAACAATGAAGAAATATAGCCATCTGAACTTTAGTGAAGTCTGTTCCAACGCAAAATCTCATGCCTCCACCGAACGCCATGAAATGTTTGGTGGCACCGTTTAGTTCCATTCCCTGAAAGCCCAATTTTTCGGGGTCACTAGTGCGTACAAAAAAGATATAAATGACTAAACTATAAGTTACTTGCATCTAGTTATAGCCAGCTAAAGCAGCTTTAATAAAATAAGAGTCCCTAATTATAAGAACACAATTTTTGTTTTCATTTTTTTTAATTGAAATATATTATTTAAAACAGCATTTTACTGTATTTTAAAAGTATAATGGGATCAGAAAAAAAGTTAAACTTTATAATTATTATTTGTAAAAAAAAAAAAAAAAAAAAAACATGCCTTAGACGCACCTCCCATCTCCGTGGGTTGAAAGAAAGAGGATCCTGATATTTGGCTGGATTCAAGTGCACAGCAGGGGGACACACCATAACTGCCCAACCTTTTGGTATGGTATATCCTGCATTTATGTACCATATGTACCAATGCATTCATTGATTGACCAAGTAAGGTAATGTTGTGAACGCTTTTTTAAATACAAGATATAGCTATGTATGCACTGGATTGTATAATTTTATTTCTAACTACTCCAATAATTGGTTATGTTGCATACCAGACTAAGCCATCAAAAACTGTCTTTTCGTAATGTGAAATGAATCGATGAATGAATGAGAATGAACGATATCTGTGCAAATAAACACATCACATACGTACCCTTAAAGTTAATTTCCCTCAGTGCCTTCCGGAAGATTCCAGGAACTATATTTGCGAGTCTCACGGTTTCATTTATGAACTGCAAATTTTAAATGAGATATGTTCACGCTCGTAGAAATTTACATCAAAACTTTCACTCATTGAAAAGAAAAAAAAAAAAAAAAAAAAAAAAACCTGAAATGTGAATGTCATTGATTTGTATTCTTTCCACGTGATTCCGGAGTTAGGATCTTCACGTCGCTTGAGGATGGCTTCATGTTCCTCCTGAAAGGAGAGCTTTTCGTTTAGTATATGCATATGGAGTCAAAACGAGGGACGTAGAAAAGAAAAAGCCGTGAAAGTAGTTCAAAGATTTTAATATTTTTTTTTACGCACTTGTAATTGCTTGAGTACTAAGGGATGGTCCGAGAGTACTTTGGTGGCGTAAGTGAGAGCGAGAGAAGTGGTTTCGAAGCTTGCAAAGAGAAGCACAAACATGAGGTCCAGAGCGATCGCTTCAGTGAGGACTGTTCCCTCTTTCTTAAGTTCTTCAATCACATAGTCAAAGAAATCTTCTTGCTCTTTCTTTTGCATTCCGCGTCTTTCCTCCAGCATGTTCTTCAGCATCTTCATTGCCCTTTTCCTACCCTGAGAAAGATCGCAAAAAAAAATGCTGTTTTTCAATCTTTGACTCATCAAAAGAAACTACTTTGTAGAAGCTACCAGAAGTTTCGGTGGATGATATAGACTTACCTGCAGACATTTGTGATAAGCTGTTCCTGGAACGTCCAGAGGGAAGGAGATGAGTCCTTGTATGAATGCAACAAAGTTGTCCCTTAAGTTCTCCGAGGATTTGGTTGAATCATAACTGATGAGTTTTTTCGCGGTCAAATCGAATATCATCTGCATGGGAGCATACACATGAAACCACAGTTCAGACACAGATGAAAGAAAAGAGATGAAGAAAACAAGAAAAAATAGTTAAGTGGTAATGATTTCACCCTTGCTGTTGCTTCCTTCAGCTCAACACTGTCCTCACACGACCACTTCTCTAATGTTCTGCAGGCTGTTTGTTCCACTTCTGGGAGCATCTTTTTGAGGCTTTCAGGACCAAACAGATTGAGCACCAAGTTCTTGAGGTACTTGTACATGAACCCATGTAAGGAACCAACATTTTGTCGCCCAAAGATCTCTGTGAACGTGTCTGGATACCAGCTTTGAAACACCTGGCCCTCTTGTTGGAAGATGAAGTAATTAAGGTCAGGGTCTGTTGAAACTATAACTGGTCGTCCAACCAAGTTGGTCTTGAAGATTGGTCCATACCTGAAAGACTCAAAAGGATGAGTTTAGTTTGTTTAGGAGAATGGTTCCCAATGAGTTGAGACTAAAATAGTTATATATTATACCTTTTCATTCTCTGCTTGATGAAAGGAGGAATATCAGAAGAGGTGTTGGGGGAGAAAAACTGAAGGGTCTCACCCAGAAGGGGAAAACCCATTGAACCTGGGGGGAGTTTCCCATGGCAACTGGGATTTCTCCATCTATAAACCCAATGTGTTATGCCTATGATAAGCAATGCTCCAAGACAAAAAGGCCACATTTTTATTTTTTCAGAGGGAGGAGATGATAAAATATAAGATTAAAAGAGTGAAGTGGTGAAAAGGGTGGTGAGAGAGAGAATTAAAAAGAGGTAATGAAAGGCTTAAAAATGGGTAAGGAGGGAAGAATGAGCAGAAAGGAGTAGACAGTGGTGGCATGCATATCAGGATCTCAGAAGATGTTCTTAAATAGAGAGGTCAATTCTCAGAACTGGTTGAAGAAAATAATATAATATGTTTGGCTTGCTTTAGTTTTTGGTGAAGTTGGTTGTTCAAAAAAGCTGTACTAGTAGTTGGAGATAGATTAGAATAATTGAAGTTATATCTGTCTATAGACCACTTATTGTTTTGTCAACGGCATATGTGATGTGTCCAAGGGCCTTGCATGATATGAATCTCACTGGATGCTTCCTCTCCCCACGTCTTCCCTCTTCAACCAAACTTTTTTCATTTTTTTTCTTTTTCATTATCCTCATTGCGGTAAACTGAAGAAGCACGAGGCAGAATTATGGCACTTTTTTAGGAGATTTTGCCTAGATTTCATCATGAGTTTTAGGTTTCAAAGAATCTCTCTCACCAAACTAAGCATCTCAAGTAAATCTTCCATACATCATTAAATGCTTCAAGTACTAAACTTCTCTCACCCTTTTGTCCAACTTGAGAAATCTTTTCAATATCTATGCTAAATTCTCGATCTCACTGATGTTGATGCTCACAACAAGAGGAAGCAGCACACACATATACTTTAATTTCCCCCTCTCTTTGTTCCTCTTCTGAGCAAGATCTTTCCGTAGATCTTTTTTTCCTCTGCACCCAAATGGATAATCTCATCCTAACTAAAATTCCATGCCTTAAATCTCAAGATATACGTCATTCGTGATTCTAGAAAATAAATGCATCCAACCACTGTTCTACAGGGTCTGATAAAAAGTCTTGGTTTTATTTCTGGCGACAAAATTCACATAGCTAGGTCAAAAGACTCTCAACAAAAGTTTCTGATACAGTGTTTGTTTCATCTGGTTGAAGAGTTTTACTCATTGAGCCCTCCCCATCTTCCCATTGAGCCACGGACTTGACCAAATAGCAGCAATCACCACTACTTAGGTAGGTCACTGTGAATAATGGCCGAGCATTTTGGCTTTTTAATTGTCTTAATTTGAATTAGGTAAATGGAATCAAGTGTAAGTGGACAAAGTGTACAAAATTATATAGTCCATCCCAGATATCTGGCAAAAGCTTTTTGTAATACTTTACATGTCTACAATGACTCAGGAACTATCACCATCTGTAAAGTTTATCTAGCAGCTACAATGGTTAGATATTTTCTTAGAACACTGAGTAAAATTCCTTAATGTAGTGCATGCTTCAACATAAGAGATACAGCACCAATAAGACCTGAATCCAACCGTATAAGACATTGACACCACTCTCAATCCAAAACAAACTTTAAGACAATAGGTTTATGGGTCTTTATTCTTATATAGTGCTCTACTTTCTCATTTCTAACCAATATAAAACTTAGACTCACACTTGAATTTCTAACGATATATACATATCTTATGATTGGATGATACTGTACGTAAGATTTATTGTTTATAAAGTATATGTATCTGCTAAAAGACAAGACATAATTTAATATGATATCATGGATAACTCAACTACACACAAACTCTCAAAAATTCCAATGTAGTTGTGATTGCTACATTGTCCTGTTCCCCCTTTTTTATTTATTGAGGGAACTGAAAGGAGGTGCAAATTTATCCATTTCTAAAAATTGACCTATTCAACACTTAAAAATTTAAATGGTGTTGTTGGTACAGGGTGACATAGATTGCTTAACTGTTTGACATGAACTTGAAACGCTGCGGTTGAGGTTAATTAATCAAGAGGAACAAAATCATGCCAGATCAATGGACCCTATTCAATTGTATGTAGTTCCCAACTTGTTTGTTTTATGAAGTCATCATGTAAAAGGTTTCTTATGATTCTCTCCACTCTCCCTTTTGTTTTAAAGAATAAACTACAAATTGTACTATTTTTTCTACTAAGTTAGAGATTTGTAATGTTTTTTTGGGAACTGGATGGTGTAAAGGGTCCTACATGTCCGAATGCAAATGGCATAAAATCTTGAGGTGGGTCCTCAAATGCAGCTGGTCCACTTCAGAAAGATCTTCTGCAACCATGTTCAACCGATTCATGCCATTGGTTCACTTTGTTGAGTCTACACACATATATCATATATAGTTGACTCACCACCATTTCATATACCTACTGTAACTGCACACAATTATTGGAAAATCTCTATCCTCAGCTTTTTTACTAATATTTGACATCAGTAAGTTATATACAAATTTATATAAAAAGATATCTGAACACCACTTCTAATTCTAAATTTTCATAAATCAAGTTATAATTATGTTGATAGAGATAGGTGTTAGAGTTGGGCCATAAAAATTGTTTTGATTTGATTAAAGTTATATGCAGAGAATGGGGGTAATAATGATGCTGCCCTAGGTCTTCTCGATTTCCTCATTGCTAAAGCCATTTTTTGGTGAATTGATTGATGAAGGCATTAGAAGTTAATGGGAGGCCAATTAGATTGTATCAGTTAAAAAGGGGTTCAAAGCTATTATGCGCCCTTTTGTATTCTGGTCGGAAAGTAGGGAGATTCCTCATTACGAATTTAATATTATTAAAAATAATTTAAACATCATAATAATAATATTACAACTAGAACTGTTAAAATGGGTTAGAATTTGTGAGCCAATCCGGTCTATCATAGGTTGGTTTATTGATCTGCAAATAAAGAATCACCCAAGTGTTTTTTGTTAAGTTGAACTTTGCATTTAGATCATATTAGGTTATTTTTTTAGTCAACACATAGATAATTTTGTATTTCTGTTTTATTTTGGTCTGTATTCGAATTGTATCGAAGTTAATTTCGATTTTAATTATAATTATAATTTAGTTTTGACTGAAAAAAAATTTAAAAAATTATAATTTTTTAATTAAGTGAGTTCGTAAGTTGATCCGTTTAACCCACCAATCCGTGGTAGGTCGGGTTGAGTTCAAATTTTGTTGACTCACTAAATGATCAATCTGTGATGAATCGAGCCGGACCAGGCTGGATTATCTGTTTGACAACTCTAATTAAAATTCACTTATGAAAATATACATTAATATCAAATGAATAGAGTATTGATAAGAAAAAAAAAATCATCAGAAGAAGAAGATAGAACTAAATAAAAAAAAAAAAACAAAATATGTATTAAAGTATAAAAAAAAATTATTTTAATTTTAGTCCGTCTCGTTTTTTACCAGTTAATATTTGTCGTCATATGGACATTTTTTCTCAACAATTATTAGTTTCGAATAAACAATTTCGATTATAAAAATTAAGCTTAGATTTGTTTTTGGTTTGTTTCTCAAATTTGAGTTTTCTTTTCTTTTAATTCTTCAAATTAAAAATTATTTCACCAAAATTTTAGGAAATAACTTTTTGGTCGTTTTATTACTAAAGATGATACACTTGTTGCATACGTGACTAACAATATTCAAGTAGAAAATATACATGTCATAAAATCATAACATAAAAATGTATATTTAAATTTTTTTAACCAAAATATTCTTTTAGTCTTTAAATTTTGGATCAAAATTATTTTAGTTTCCGAAATTTGAAAAATGTTTTTTCTCTCAAATATTGAATTAACATTTAAGTCCCTCAAATGTCAAAGTGATTTTCTTAGTCTCGTATTTAAAACTGTTTTGTATTTTTCAAATCCAAAAGTTACTTTTTAAATTTTGAAATAAATTATTTTGAGTTTTAGAGTTTATATTGTCAAATTATTTTTTATTTAAGTAACACATGCCTAATTTGCGAAAGACAATTTAAATTGTATTTGAAATTTTCTTTTTTTTTTTCTCTTATTCTTCTTCTTTTTCATTCTTTCTATTTCCTTCTAGTAGTGATATGAAGATTAATACTACGATCATAGTGAAATAAATCTCATATTCAGTCTTCGATTAGGGATGCTAATTTACATTTTTATTTTTACAGACTAAAATAAATTTAACCTAAATTTCTGTTATCAGAAAAAAAAAAATAACAAAATATTCAGGAAATGAGTTCTTACATAAATATTTTAGTTACATGTATCATTGTTTACATAATGTTGTCAATTATATCGGCAATAAATGTACCGTAACATCGTGACTGCTTACAACTTAACATTTTTTTTTTAAAATTTAGAGACTATAAAACTAATTTTAATTCAGAGGACTAAAATAAAAATTCAAGGGATTAAAAATATATTTTAATGTAAAAAGTATTCAATGATGTTATAACTTTTATATAATTCTTACATCACACAACTTAATACGCAGTATATTGTTTTTTTTGTTTTAATAAATACAATATTTTATGTTGTGGTGTATACGAATAGGGATGGCAACGGGCGGGGCAGGAACGGGTTTCACTATCCCATATCTATTCCCGTAAAAAAAAATTCATCCTCATACCCAAATTCAACGGGTATCAAACTTTTGTCTCATCCCCATCCCCACCGGATAACGGGTATAATCTCGTACCCATACCCGTACCCATTTTCTTACTACTTTAATATTAATTTTAATTAATTTTTATAAAACAATAAAAAATTACGGTAAAGAAAACATAATATTATCAAATATTCAATATTAGAAGTATAGTTGTTTCTTTAATATCAAATACTTTGAAATAAATTATAATTGTTTACATTTTAGATTATAATACCAAATAAAATTTAATGAGAACCAAAACATTATTAAATTTGCAAACATTAATGAAACCTAGTTGAAAAATTTTAAAAATATTTTTAAAATAATATAAAAGGAAAAAAATATTTAAATTAAAATATATTTTAAATGTTTTTTTACTTCAATTTTTTAAATTATAATGAATCTATTTTTTATACACTAATAAAAGTTATAATACATCACTTGATCAAAATGACGCAAAGAACAAATAATAAACATAATAATAAAATTTTAACATAGATATTGTATCTTTTGAACCACAATATATGTTGGATGGTGGTAAAAAAATATTCATGGCCATTACATTAAATTTTTATATTGTAGTAAATAAAAATTATTTATACAATTATAGTGAAAAAATTAAAGTATGATTGTAATGAGTTAGAAATAAAAAATAATTAGATTAAATTTATCGAAATAGTATTCTACACGATGAAAATAAACAAAAAATAAAAATATTAACAAATTAACAAATGTGTGTCTTATAAACAATTTGGAGACTATTGGAAGGAATCACACAAAGGAAAACAAATATATAATTAATGGTATGATAAGATGAAAAATATCTTAGAGATCTAAGAAAACTTTTC
>Ga0214543_1007727_pt1 | contig 18177 bp, 11 predicted proteins | sample CNSS2metaG_FD_160094 | JGI IMG/M metagenome (GOLD analysis project Ga0214543, IMG submission 160094) | Root nodule microbial communities from cowpea collected in UCLA plant growth center, Los Angeles, California, USA - CNSS2 | ecosystem: Host-associated > Plants > Roots > Nodule | place: USA... | reverse complement strand
TTTTATATAATATATTAAAATTCACATCATTATAACTTTGATATAAAAATTAAATTTGGTCACATCTTCGATAGGGACCAAATTGGTTAATGTTAACAAAAATTGGGACCTAATTGAACAAAATTAATAAATATAAGGACCAAATTGAATATAGAATATTGACTTTGACACGTGGCACACTACTGGGTTGAAACGTGGATATTTAAAAAAAATTCAAAAAAATTCAAAAAAATAAAATATAAAATTCAAAAAAACCACGAAATGACACGTGGCACGCTCCTGGGTTGACACGTGTACATTTAAAAAAAATTAAAATAAAATTAAAATAAAATTAAAATAAAAATAAAAAAATTCAAAAAAACCACGAAGTGACACGAAGCAGTCCCTGTTCATAGCCGTTAATGATTTAAATGGTGTTAGAAAAAAGATCCAATTGAACAAAATGAATAAAAATTGAGACCTATTTAAAAAAAAAATCAAAATTAGGACTTCTTTAAAAAAAAAACAAGTATTTTAAACTTTTTTTAACTCGAGTTCTTGGAATGGAAGGAGGCATTGTTGAGATGAGCTGAGCTAAGCTGGGACGACCTGGCTGCCGTGTTATGTGGCGGCGCTCCCATCTCCATCTCCATCTGCGACCTCCCAATGTCGCCGAAGTTCCACATTTCTCGGCCCCTCTTCTCTCTCTCAAGCGAGACCTCTCTCAATCCCCTCTCCCTAATCATCCTCTCCTTCTCTCACTCCCACTATTCCACTACCAATTCACCCTCCCACACCTCTCACTATCTCTCTCAGTTTCTCCCTCTCGCCGACTCCACCTTCAAACCCCTCAACACAATCACCGCACGTGAACGTCGCCTACTCGTCCTGGGCCTATCCACCGCCATTAAAACCGACCAGGGTTTCGCTCTCAAGGCCTTCTCCCTCCGCTTCTGCCCCTTCCTTCTCGTCAAGATCATGAACTTCTTAGACACCCGCCACGCCGCCTTTGCGTTCTTCAAGCTGGCCTTCGGGAACAATTCCCAGGAGACCGTTCGCTTGAGCTGCGTCGCGGCGCATGTTCTGGCGGCCAAGGGCCTTCCCCTGCTCGCGCAGGACGTCGTTTCCTGGCTCATTGCCAGGGTTGGGGCTGGGAGAGCCAACGAAATATTTGAGTTTATGTGGAACAATCATGCTATGTACGAGTCTGATTTTTCCGTCTTGAATACCCTTTTGCGGGGGTTTCTGAATTTGGGGATGAGTTTTGAGGCGTTGGAGGTTTTGCGTAAGATGAGGGATGTGGGAGTTAGGCCTGGTTTGTCTTCGCTGACTATTCTCATGAGGTTGTTGCTTAGGCTTGGTGATTATGGTAGTGTGTGGAAGGTGTTCAAGGATATGATCCACAGAGGGCCTCGCCCTTCGAATATCACGTTTAGTGTGATGTTGTATGGGTTTTGTAGACAACAGAAGATTGCGACTGCGGAGAGTTTGTTGCATTTGATGCCTAAGTTTATGTGTAGTCCTGATGTTTTTGCGTTTAACATTCTTATTAACGCGTGCTGTGTTAGGGGGAGGACTTCGGTTGCGTTTGATTGGCTAAATTTGATGGTTAGAAGTGGTTGTGAACCGAGTCTCTCTACGTTTAATACCATCATGCATGCACTTTGCCGGGAAGGGAATGTGGGGAGGGCGCAGAAGCTCTTTGATGAGATTCAGGATATGGGAATTGCGCCAAACGCAGCTATGTATAATACACTGATGGATGGGTATTTCAAGGCAAGGGAGGTTAGTCAGGCAAACTTGCTTTATGAAAAGATGAGGACTAAGGGTGTTTCTCCTGATTCTGTGACTTTTAATATTTTGGTTGGGGGGTATTATAAGTATGGGAGAAAAGATGATTGGAACATGTTGTTGAAAGATTTGATTGTATCGGGATTGTTTCCAGATTGTTCACTGTGTGATGTAGCTGTGTCTGTGCTATGTTGGACTGGCAGACTTGATGAGGCCATGGCATTATTGCAAGAATTGCTTGAAAAGGGACTAACTCTTAGTGTTGTTGCCTTTAACTCAGTAATAGGTGCCTATAGCAGGGCAGGTTTAGAAGACAAAGCTTTTGAAGCCTATCGTATTATGGTCTTGGGCGGTTTCACTCCTTCATCGTCCACTTGTAATTCTCTGCTTATGAGTTTGTGTAGGAAAGGATGCTTGCAAGAAGCCAGGATACTTTTGTATGGGATGCTAGAGAAGGGGTTTCCCATCAACAAAGTGGCTTACACGGTGCTTTTGGATGGATATTTCAAGATGAATGATTTGGATGGAGCTCAGTTTCTCTGGAAGGAAATGAAAGAAAGGGGTATATATCCTGATGCTGTTGCCTTTACAGCCTTAATTGACGGGCTTTCAAAAGCAGGTAATGTCGAGGAGGCATATGAAGTGTTCTTAGAAATGTCCGCTATGGGTTTTGTTCCTAATAATTTTGCTTACAATTCTTTGATTAGAGGCCTCTGCGATTGTGGGAGGATGACCGAAGCATTAAAGTTGGAGAAAGAGATGAGGCAAAAAGGCATTCTTTCTGACACCTTCACCTTCAATATTATCATTGATGGTTATTGTAGACGGGGACAAATGCAGTTTGCAACTGGTACATTTCTTGACATGCAACGGGTTGGTTTGCCGCCAGATATTTTCACATTTAACATATTAATTGGAGGGTACTGCAAGGCATTTGACATGGTTGGCGCAGGTCAGATGGTTAATAAAATGTACTCGTGTGGGCTTGACCCAGATATCACAACCTATAATACACGAATGCATGGCTACTGCAGAATGCGAAAAATGAATGAAGCAGTTATCATTTTGGATGAGCTCATCTCCGCTGGCATTGTTCCAGACACAGTGACTTACAACACTATGATGAATGGTATTTGTAGTGATATATTAGATCGAGCTATGATTCTTACTGCCAAATTACTTAAGATAGGTTTTGTTCCAAATGTGATTACAACCAATATGTTGTTGTCACAATTTTGCAAGCAGGGGATGCCTGAGAAGGCATTACTATGGGGTCAAAAATTGTCGGAGTTTTCCTTTGGTTTTGATGAAATCTCATATAGAATACTGGATCAAGCTTACCGTTTGAAACGAGATAACGTTGAACTTGTGAGAGAAACATATGAAAAGGGCCTTTTTATGGATTTCCTCATGTACATCACATTTGACTATTTTTCAAGAAATAAACCTCAGAAGATTGAGAGCAGACTAGAGTTAATTGAAAATCAATTCATTGCTTTGTGAACTTATTATTTCATCTTTCTAGTATCCTTGAAATCTGCAATGATTTTATGTAATCGTGAGAACAGTACATTGGACTCATTCATTGACTACTTGAGCATTACATGAAACAAGTGGTCAAAATACGTTATGTCATATACTGTAAGAAACATTGAGGAATTGATCACCCTTTTTGAAGATGAATATCATTGGTTATTACTACCAATCCTGGAGAGTTTTATGCGTGTTTCTCTATAATGGATAATAACAGCCAATTTTTAGAGGCTGCAAGGGAAGCATAATTTGATTCTATGATCGAGGCCTTGAAAACACTGTCAGTCTAAAATGTGACTGAATCTACTGAACTGCAGGCGATGGAGATTGGAGAGTTGTTTCGTAAGTATAGTAAATCTATTTTTCTTCTCGAGAGTTATGATATCAAATCTTCCTTGTGTATTTTTGTGTCTTGTTTGTAGTATGTGGTGCTAAGTTTGTATTGCACGCTATCTGGATTTAAATTTGATTAGTTTCATTTTTATTTTCAGGCTTGTGTTGATCTGGGAATTAGAACTGAACATTGTTGACAAGTACATCTCTCAAAAGCTTAATCATAAGGTGAAAGCCCAGCTATGATTTTATATTTCTCTTGAATGTCTTGGTGCAGCTCATGTGCCTGCTCTGTTTATTACCTGTCTTGTTACTAAATTATTGCATATAAATATAAAAAAGATATTGATTTTTCTCATTATTAGTGTTTGATAGGGAAAAAAATACTAAAATGAAACTAAATTATCTGACACTGTTAAAAAAATTCTGATCGAATGAGATACTGAAAAAATGGGCTTCTTCTTTAGTTTCCTTGGTGAGAAAAAAGTTTAGCTGGTAATCAATGAACAACAAATTTTTGCATCTTAATTGTCACATAGGTTCATTACAGAGCCAGGGAAAGGCAGACAAATGATTAGGTGAGTTCACACGGTAAATTGAGAGTTTCTTACAATTGTATTTTTTTCTCACCATAAATATATCAAAGTATGCACATTATGATGCTGTACATAAATCTCGCCAATGTAAATTAAGAAAAGACCTTCCTGGACAAGTGTGTACATGTGTGTGAAAGAGAGGGAGAGAGAGTGAACAAAAAGGATTTATTGTTGATATGCTTTTTGTTTTCAGCATGAGGATTTTCCATTTTTACATGCTTTGTTTGGGTCTTGCCTTTGTTGATGTTTTGACCTATTTGGATTTGACTTTTATTAATGCTAATCTTGATGTAAGATGGTTTATTTTAAGTAACCTTTTAAGAGAAAGGGTAGCCTTGGTGCAACAGTTAGAGTTGTTGAAGTGTGACTAGGAGGTCATAGGTTCAATTCATGGAATTAGTCTGTTGCAAGGCTGTCTTCAATCCATAATGTGTCTGGTCATTCCTTCCCCTCACGAGCTTTATAGCTTAGAGTACCAGGTTGTCCTTTTCTTTTTAAAAATTGGTTTTTAAGCTCTATATAATTATCACTGCTATATGTGGCGCACATGCTCCCTCTACACAAACCCATATTCCCTGAAATCTGTCTAAACAAGATTTTTACTTTGAACGTTGCAGTGAGCTGCACATATTAGGCACTAACCATTGTCCTCAGTTCACAATGCATTGAAAATATTATCTTCTTCACAGTTGTCTGTCTGCCTTAAACTCTATATTGTCTCTTTCTTTAGAATTGATAACATGTTAAGAATTTACCAATGGGTCAGGATAATACGTCCTCAACATTTTTCTGTTGTCTAAAATTAGTACTCCCTTTTACATTAATCTGTTCTTAATTGAGTTCAGTCTATATCTAATCACTGAGGCTATATTAAATTTCTGTATTAGCAAATGATGAAAGATCTGCTGGTGAATTTGCAACTTATCCGGTATAGTAAAAGTTTTAAGATCAACTTGAATACTTCCTATCTAAAAGTGAAATTTGCAACAGATTTGCAATATCTAATAGAAGTCCAAGGTATATATCAGAACTAAGTTTCGCTTTGGCCTTTCTACATTACAGATAAATGAAGACAAGGAAACTGAGAAAAATGAGGCCAAAGCCAAGGAGATAATCTTGATGCTCATTGGAGGAGAGTGCATTAAATGAATGATTATCATGAAAGGAAAAAGTTTAGAATCAAACGAGAATACTTGGAATTATGGGGTACTTCTTAGAGGTTGGGAATTGAGCTAGAGGCTACTGTCCCTCCTACTGTTGCAAGGTCAAAGAGGTGAAACTTGGTGTGGGCTTCAAGTGATATGTTTAAGAAACTTAAATTCAAAAGAAAAAAAGAGAAGAGGAAGAAGCTTCCATGATAAAATAGCTGGAATCTGGATTGACCATGATGCAACAACGTAACTGTCATGAAAGGTAAAGAAAAGGTAAGAAATAAAGGGAATGTCCAGAAAAAGCCTTATGGGATGGTGGAGTCAAATATTATTGAGCTTCTTTCTGACTTCTTTTGGGACAATTCAATTATGGTCTTAATATTTTTGGTCCTATCATTTGTCTTGATTTTGGTTTTGGTCCCTATACTTAATAAGTTTGATTTGTGGTCCTTATAGTTTTACAAGTTTAGGTTTTGCATCTAGTTTGGATAAACTTCTCAATTAGAATTTATTGGTGAAGAAAAATGGGATTAAACTTCTTCCATATTCCATAAGAAAAATAAATTCGTGCCTCACAATTTTTATAGAAGCTCTCGCATCCAACTTTTCCAAAAATTGAGGTTCATTATTTGATTTAAACTTGTAGAAATTCAGTTCGCTTACTTTTATTTTCTTCTCTCATAACTGCTTATTAGAAGTTCATCAAACAAGACCTTGGTACCTAGTTTTATTTATTCTTATAGTTTTTTCTACTTGGGTTTTGGTCTCTCGAGTACACCAGACATTGGTCCAAATGGTTGTACCCTACAAGACATCTTTTGGCATACTGTTTGTAGTAGGGACCAAACGAAATTTTTGAAAGAATAAGTACCAACAACTTAATTTTTAAAGTATACGGATCAAAAACCAAAATTAAAGTGATTCATACCAAAAATGTATTTAAACCTTCAATTATATTTGAAGATGTTCGCCATGTTTGTTAGTGAAAGAGCATGCTACTGCGAGCATTACACAGAAATATGCTCGTGTTGGAGCCTTTCTTGGGTTTGAAGAAAGGAACCTGGAATGTAGTTCTATATTTAGCAGGAGGAAATGGAAACTTCTGTCATTGGCATGTTGAATTGGCAATACTTGCTAGAATACTAAAGAAATAAGTCATAAAAGAAAAGTTGTCTAAGTTTAGGTTCGCCCAGCTTCTCCATTTTGGGAGATTTTGTAGAAAAGTAATTGAATTATTTATTTACCCTCAACCCCTTTCTTGATCACACGTCTCAATTTATTTCGCATTCTTTCATAATGAGGCATTTGTGCTATCTGTGCCCTGCCATCACACTTTGGTTGGGATTTGTTGGATATGGGGCCAAGAATAGAATATTCGATATCTGGGTGTTTCCTAAATTAGCAGAGCAAATATTCTGATTAATTTTACAACTTTAATTAAGGGAGTTGTATCCTCAGTTTTATATGGTAGTTTTTTTTATTTATTGGTTAATTGAAAATGACATAATCATGAGTTACTCTACTAAATACTTCATATGATGCCTAGGTGAAAGCGGCACTAGTTGTTGTCAACACTGATTGCCTGACCAGAGTTGTTCTCCAAATAGATTCTGCAACTTTAGAACCCCACATATTATGACCATTTCTGTGACTTCTGTCGCATACTCAATAGTCTAGCACATGCTGGACTGTTAATCTCATTTTTTGTGCTCTCATAAGTTCGGCCTATGCCCTCGTGGAGATTGTTCGTGTGAACTTGCAATATCAGCATGCAGTTGGCGAACAACAAAAGTTTATGACTAATTAATGTCATTTGGGTTCGTTTTTTTTTTCTCTTTCAACTCTTTTTTATTGTTCTCACTAATAGTTGAATAAGGTTATTTGTGATTGGCCCTCTCAACCTGCAAAGACCATTTCTAAAATATGAATCTTTTGAAATTTGATGTCACGTTCGAAGGCCTTTACTGGCTACGGTTACAGCTATTGACTGAAACAATTGTGTTACTAATTTTGTTTAAGTATGACAATGATGTGCCAATATTGGTCAATGCTGGTGAATAGCAGGTGAATCCATTGTTGAAGATTAGTCTTTAGGAATCGATGTTAGATATGATGTCTACTTGGTTTGGCTGCTTACTAAAGCTTGCATATTGATAGCAGAGAATGGCCATGGTTCTTGTTCGGAAGGCTTTGTTTAACATGTATGACACATATCTAATTGATTAATTATAATATGTTGTATTGTGTTGAATATATCTATATAAATGTGATCTGCCATTCCATTTTCTATGTTCAAATTCTATGATTAATTTTTGTTTTACTTTCAAGTAAGGGCCTTTTCTGATACATGAAAAAGGTTTGCAGTCTTGTAAATGGGCTTTAATTTGAACTATAAAATGCTTGGTTAAGCTTTTGGGAGGGAGAGAATATGTATTTTAATTTGACCTCAATATCTATTTTAAATACAAGAATCTTTAAACTATTATTATTACTCAAATGTTTATATTGAAGAACTTGTAGTCAATGAGTTATTTTTATATTGCCTTAAGCTACATATTTTATCACTTAATTATTATTTTACAACATAAGTTTGCTTTTGAGAATTTGTTGTTAAAGTGTGTCATTTCGCAATGTCACCTATCTGCTACGTTTTTAATATAATGAATTGTCATCGAGAAAAGTTTTAAAAAATGAAAGCAATGTCTAAGTGGCATCCATAACAAAATGTTTTGATTTTTGTTTTTTTTTTTGACATGCCATTGCTTTGCTAGAAAGTAGTATTTTGACTCATGTAATTATTAATATTATTTTTTAGAAGTAAATCAAGAAGTGAAAAATGTATATTACAATATGATTCAAAATAAGGGACATTAATATCATAATGTTTATGTTCAATGCGACAATCTTTAACATTAACAATTATCAATACAAATGGTAATAATCATTGTTTAGTACAATATAAAGGTTCAATTTTTTAAATATTTATGTATGTATCTTTGATGAACATCCATATACAATTGTTTTTTCAATCATGAATACAAATGGTAATAATCATTGTTTTCTATAATACGAAGGTTCAATTTTTTAAATATCTATGCTTGTATCTATGATGAACTTCATATACAATTGTTTTCTCAATTTTATTATGGGGAAGTCCATTGTCATATGTACATATAAAATAAATAAAACCTTATTACATTTAATCACAATAATGTAAGATTAATTTGTATAATTTTTATTAAATTTTTTTATATGTTTCTTTGTAAACCACATTTATAGTTGTAGTGGTTATTTTCATCTTCATTCAAAATTAGTATTTTCAATTTTTTGTTTCATTCTAGAAACTGCTACATATTGTTCATATGTGACTACATGACGAGGAAGATAAAATTCAGCTTTAGAGAGAATTTGCATTTGATTTTTGTTTATTTTCATTCCAAAGCATAGACATATAGAAAATTACCTCCTTTAAAACTTGAAAAGCATGGTTGAATCAAAAGAGTTAAGTTCATTCTTGTTATTACTGTAGCATAAATAACATTCTTTCCCAAATCATTGACTTCCAATCTTGTACCATTACAAAGATCATTTACTTGATCAATGTTTATTGAAAGCATGATAGGCACGCCAACTCTCAATTTAATACTGATTGGGAATCCTTGAGCATTTAATATCATTGAGAAACTTTGGAGTGAACCATTTAACTTGAATTTCTTGATCTTCATCAGATTGGCAAGAAGTGTCTAACCTTGAATACGTTTGTTATTCACTAAGTATCAAAGATAAAATGAAGTCATTTACCTGTTCAACATACTTACTTGTAGAACAAAGTATAACATCATCGTCAAAGTAATTAGGATTCATGATATTATGCAATAGACCACGATGAACAAAGTTCACTAAAGAAAGTAAAGGAGTTTCAGATTATTGAATTAAAAGATTTGGTGGTATAAAAATGTTGTCTGCACCATTTTCATTTAAATCCTTGTCCATCTCTGATTTGTAGAATCCAATCAACAAAATCTTTATACTTGTTGCACTCCCATTTGAAATTGTAGTCCTTATTCTCATGTTTTCTGAAAACTTTAGAACTATGCAATGTTGTCACAAATCAGAGTAGTTTATTGATGACTCCACAATATCCCTTTATAGGCAAACTTTGTCTAAAATCACTCGCTAACACCACAAATTTTCCACCAAATGGTCTTTCAACATTATCTTCACTATTAGAGCATATAATATCTCTCAAGGTTTTATCAAAAACTTCAAAACATAACTTATTCATCATAGGTGCTTTATCCCATATAATGAGTTTTGTTTCTATCAATAGTTTAGTGCGAAGACTTCCTTGATTGATGTTGCAAGTTGATTCATCAATGATTGTCAATGGTATGGAAAAAGTAGAATGAACATTTTTACCTCCAAAAAGCAATAATGATGCAATGTCACTTGAAACTATATTTAGGACAATCATTCCTTTTGATCTAATAGCAGTTGACAAAATTTTCCACCAAAAAGTCTTACATGTAGCACCATAACCATATAAGAAAAAGAAACGTCCTATATCTAAATGTATTGTTGTCATGATCTCTTTGTACCATGTAGTTACTCATGAGTAAGTGATTGGAATAAAGATTGATAAAGATTCTCCATCTCTTCTTCATCATAATTCAATTCACCAATAATAAGCCTCTCCTACAATTTCATTGAATTTGAAAGATCAAGTTGAGGAAGACAATTGTAGTCTTTTAACGATGTACTATTCAAAATAAAAAGTTCTTCTACTTCTAGAAGACAAAGATTATGTAAATCGTGTTCTCTAATTTCAAGACATATGATATAAGCATTTAAACAAACACTTAATTGCAAATGATTTAAAGTTAGTACCCGGTAGGTTCAACTATTTTCTTCTTCTTTTTTTATATAAAATCCCATCTGCCATCAACTTCCAAGTTGAATCCCAAACCACATTTGGCTTTGACATTGTATTCATGATTAACAAAGTAACAAGTAACTTTTTGAGTCGATTTCTAGAGGCAAGTTCGCTAATTTCTTTTATTGTATCAATGAATTCTTCATCATTTGCCAACGATCTTAAAGCATAGCAAGCCACTTGGTATGTAGCAAAAGATTTTCCATTAATTGTCTTCATGCTATCATGATCAATGCAACTTTTTTTCTTTGTCAATAAAATTTCGTTCACATATATCTTTTGTTCATAGAACAAGGACAAATGAAAAAGATGGATGCTGTTCTTGCAAAAAGGGGAATCCGAGGTGCACACTGGTCGTAACTCGGCCTCTTTGCCAGATACTCGATAATATCTCTCTTTCTCTCTTTTTTCTCTCCGAAAATGTCTACCCCCTCTTCGTAGTATGATGCTTGTTTTATATCGGTCACCTCTCGTCCTTAGTTCGGTTACCCTATGATGGTGGAATGTTGTTGAGGATGCCGAATCTGGTGGGAACGTGGTTGTGTGCCCGTTACATAGAGAGAAGGTGATGCGGTTTGAAGGAAAAATATCCCCCATAAGTCGGTCCAACACATAGGTCGGTTGTAGATCAGCCCAATACACTAGTTCACTTGAAATCGGCCTAGTACGTAGGTCGGTCCTAGATCAACCCAACACATAGTTTGGTCGCATATTGGCCCAGCAAATTATACTCTCAGTTCAGCTCGAGATCGGCCCAGCTCACAGGTCGGTTATATGCTGGCCCAACATCGAGGTCGATCGTAGTTTGGCCCAGCTCATAGGTCAGTTGTCTGCTGGCCCAACATCGAGGTAGGTTTCAGATCGGCCTGAGGCAGGATGACTTCATGATCTATCTGCCCCAGATCAACACAATGAGTAGCATCAGCTAGGTCAACAGAAGTCTGGTCGCCAGGGTGTACATATGCTAACTAGGTTTTTCCTCTCCTTCCTTCAATTTAAACGAACATAGAGGTATGATTGTTTCACACACGATGGATTAATGAAAATGGTAGAGGATCGTGATGGATGAATGAAAACGATAAAGTATCATGACCTAGATTTTTCATTTGTTTTCTTCTAATTGAAACCCAACCAAATAAACACATCAAATTTTTGTTCTGCCACCGTGGATAACAATGCACCTAGTCAACACTTAACAAAAATAAAAAAAAATTATTTTTCAAAATGCAACATGTGCCATGTCAAAAGTCAAAAAATGGTGTCAAAATATCATTTTCTTTGGAGAAAATGAAGCATCTTTACCAGCGGTACAACCACACAAAACCTTCACTATGTCTCCTGGGTAGAGACAAGTTTGTAATACATTTCTCAAGGGCAAAAGTAAAATTAAATAAAAGTATAGGGTGCAGGAGGAAAATGACAGGGTGCAGGAAGCAATAACGATACTTGAATATAAACCTGGGCTTGGGTACATAGTTTGGTCCAAACCCAATAGGAGATAGTCCCGCTCCTTTTACAACTTCAACAACATACCCTAATGCACTATAAATACAGAGAGTAGCTTAGATCTTGGTTAGGGTTTTTTTCATTTTGGCCATCGTAGCAGCTGTGCTTTGTTCCTGCATTGACGAAAATTTTTTAAAATTTGTGTCTGTTTTCTTCAAGATGAGGGCTGAGGCATATGGGGGGAGCATTGTTTAACTATGGCTCTGAAAAACCTGTAGGTTCTCTACAGGGTGCCTTGCCTTTCAAGCCCTTCACATAAAAAACATGGCATCATAGTACGGATTTTGTGCTTTGTGGGTGGCTCTTGGATTTCGGATTTTGGTCATTCGGAAGACTCTGTCCTTCCTTGCCATTCTCCTTCTTCCTTCCTTCCCATGCCTTTTCTCCACAAATCCGCCTCCAAACGCCATTACAGAACATCCCAACAATCTTCTTTTTCTGTTTCTGTTTCTGTTTCTCTTCAAAGGAGGGATATATTTTTTTATATTATAAAAAAGTTATACAAATATTTTGAACCTTTACTTCTGATTCTTTCTTTTTGCAATCGGAAACACCACAACACTTCATCTCAGTGCTTCATCAATCGGAAACAAACACAGCACTTTTTACTAAATTTGATTGAGTGGTTCAGTGGCAAAAGCACCGGTGCAATTTTTATTTAAAATTGTCAAAATTGACATATATGAAAATATTGAAAACAAACTTTATAGTTTTTAAAAATCTTTATTAATTATAACTAACGCCACTTATGTCTTCATAAAATAACGTTTTTTAATTAATATATAAAATAAAATTATATTTATTAAAAATGAAATAAAATATATAAAAAAGTTAAGAGAATAATTACTGATAAATAAATATAGATAGATTATTTTTTAAAAAAAATTATAAAAGTAATGGTTAATTTTTAAAGATTTAATAAATAATTATATTTTAAAGGATAAAATTAATATTTGAAAATATAAACATGAAAAGATAAATTTTTTTTATATATTATTATAGATAATTTAATATATATATATATATATATATAAATATACTAAAAAGTAAAAAATGTAAATAAAAAGATAACAAATATTAATATGTAATGAATTTTTTGAAATTTTGCAGTGTTTGCAAAATTTTGATCGAAAGTTTCCTATAAGTTGTTCTGCAATAAATTTTTGTATCTTAATAATATCTTTGTATCTTAATAAAATCTAGGGATATTCTATTAAATTTGGAATGTTATATCAAATGTTATAATTACTTTGCCAAATATATATTAAAAGAAAATGATATTTTATCTCATCTTTTTTATCTATTTTTAACTCAGTATTTTAATCATTATTAGATTATTTATTTTGATTTTTTTTAAGTGATGTGATATGATGATCTAATATTGAGTGGAGTGGTAGATTAAAAATGAATTAAAAATGGGTCAAAAAAAGTGGATTAAAGTATCTTTCCTATATTAAAACAAGATAACACACAAAAAGTGTAGGCAAAGCTCAATTTTTACTTATTAAAATATTTTTTTAAAAGTGTAACCGTATAAACATCCTTATACAACCTTAATATTTATAAAAGTCATCCTATACCAGCATGAATTTTTCATTTTTGTAATTGTTTTTAAATTTGTTTATTTCAGTAATTTCATAGAAAAATGGCGCCACTATGATGTCTTGCCATGGTTTAGTAGTAATCTTAAATAAAACAAGAATTATATTTCCATTGAGATAGTTAGAGTGATAAATTGTGGTATTTTGAACCAACAAAATTTTACATTGTAAATATTAAACCGAAAAGACTATTTTATCAACAAAGACAATCATTTCACACTTCGAAATAATAATACAAAAATTGAACTAAATTATTTAATTAAAATAACTTTGACAAGAAACACTAGATTGCTGCTTATTACAATAGTTATGCATGCATAGCATTATTGTCCGGTTTAGATAGTCTAGGCTTTAAAATAACCACTATTGGATTCATTTTCTTATGCAGTAGCAGAACCCAACTAACAAATCTTATTATAACTGCTATAGAATGCATTGAACCTACATAGCAACATCATATGTAGAGTTGTGGTTTAGATAGTCTAGGCTTTGGAATAAGAACCAGTGGCTTGGTTTTCTTGACTACAAGGCCAAATTTTCCTGAAAATTCAAGCACTGTTCCACTGGGTAATCTCCACTCAAAGTAATGCAAGAAGGAAGCTAGCATAAACATTATCATCTTCTCAGCTAGAGGTAGCCCTGCACAGATTCTTCTTCCAGATCCAAAAGGAAGATACTCAAATTTGTTGCCCCAGTAATCCAACTTCCCATCATCACTCAGAAACCTCTCTGGTCGAAATTCTAATGCATCTTCCCAAATCTCAGGGTCTCTCTGTATTGTCAACACGTTCAACAATACCTGTGCACCTTTTGGAATGGTATATCCACCAACACTGCTGCTTTGACTTGGGCAATGAGGTACCAAAAAGGGAAGAGGAGGATGCAAACGAAGTGTTTCCTTTATCACAGCTTCTAAGTACTGTAATTTCAACAATTGGGATTCTGATTCAATACCCTTGTCCAATCCTATTACAGTATCCATCTCTTCTTCAACTCTCTTCATTGCCTCAGGATGCTGCATCAGCTTCGCTACCACCCATTCCAATGTTGTTGATGTTGTCTCTGTTCCACCCACCACTATATCCTACACACACAACCAATTATAACTTGGATTTCAAAGCCCTTCAACACAGTTTTTTGCTCATGAGATTAGTGATAAGATAATCATGATACATGTTAAAAATCTTAAACAAGTTAGAGAGAGGTTGTCTCGAAAACATACTAAGAGAATTGCTTTGATCTCCTTCATGGTCATTGATGCTGACTCACTATCACTCTTTGTAAGCTCCAAAAGATACTGCAGGAAATCTTTGTTTGACTTATTTTCTCCCTTCTCAGTCACATTCATTCGCTTTTCAATGGCAGAATCAAAGAGCCTATCAATCCACTGGGACACCTTTCTGGTTCTTCTCTCAATTCCTTGTAAATCTAACCATGCCAGAGCCGGGAAAAGATCCGAAACATTTGGCTTCCCTAGTAACACCATAAGTTCTGACACAACGGCTCGAAACTCAACCCCAATAGCAACTCCTTCTTCTTCTTGCAAAGTCTCACCCCAAATCATACTCATTATTGCATTTGTAGCTGTTAGAAAAGCCAACTCGCCAACGTTTGTGGGGCACCCTATTTTGTTTTGGTACACATCCCTGATGGAGTTCTTAATCTCCACTCTCCTATGAGAAAAAGAGTTAGTCATGTTGGTGCCGCTGAGCATCTCACGTACCAATATCTTGCGAGCCTTCCTCCGCTGTGGACCGTGAGGCAAAGAGGCTATGTCAGTGCCACCGTACAAGGCAACCAATGCAGCAATGAGAGGCTCCCGGTTCGCAAATATGGTGTCTTGGTCACGCACTATCTCTCTCACCAGAGAGGGTGAACTAACCACCACGATTGTTTTTGTTCCCAACATGAGCTTGTAGATGGGTCCATAGAGTTGTGCCAGCTTGTGAAATTTGAGGTGGGGATGGTTTCCTAGAAAGGGAAGGTAGCCAAGAAATGGAAGACCTGTAGGACCTGGAGGCAAAGGAGATGATGCTTCATTGGTTGAATTCCTGAACCACTGTAGCAACCATAGCACAGTGATGAGAGTGAACAGAAAGGTTAGAATTGGATGCAAGTTGGTGGCGTTCAACCACATGAATGACCATTTCACACAAAATGAACTCAACAACATCGTCGATTGCTACAAATTATTTTTGCTTAATTCACCTCATCAACTAACTTCTTTCGATCCTCGTCTCCTGCTATCCAAAACTAATATACTTCTATATTTGTTTCAATGGTGTAACCAGTAGTGACAATGAATTGGACTTTTAAAATCCAATTCAGATCTGGTACATCTAATAAGATAATAAATTAGATCTAAAATCAATTTACAATCAATTTAATTTAAATTAGATTGAATCCATTTTTTTAAATTAGATTTAAATTTATGTTTAAATTAATTTTATTTCAGCTTAATCCATCAGAATTTGATCTAACATGGTTTCAAATATGCCCAAATCAATATGAACTAATCCTGAGTTATGGTTGACCTAATTCTTCCTAACATAAACTTAGTCTTGTCTACCCTAATCAAGCTTAACTTGAGTTTGTCTCGATTCAACCCATCTTGACCTGTACTTGACCTAATTGAGTATTGAGTCTAATATAAGCTTGACCAGAGTCGATAAAAACTCATTTGAGCTTAACTGGATGTATCTCAACCTAACTTGAACCTAGCCTAACTCAATTTGACTCATCGCCTAACCCAACCTAACCTTCTTGAGTCCAACTTAACCCAACTTGACTTGGGTTTGTCTCAATCTGACGTGACCTACATGACTTTGCTCTAATTCGACCTTTCCTAACCTAAGTCTAGCTAACTCAAGTTGATGTGGACTTGAGTCAACTTAGACCTTAGTCAACTCAATTCGACGTGGATCCACATTGACTTGACCTAACATGGACAAACCTAACTTGATCCGAAGTGGATTTAATTTCTTTCGTTCTGCCTTGGGCCTAACTTGTGCCCAACCCATCTTTCCTTAACTTCGGCCTCATCCAAGTATCTAGTCTTTTTCTTAAATTAAAAAACGTCTCAAGTAATTATTTATGTGTCTCTCTGTAATTCAGGGTTATCCATGTCTTAATCAATAGTGGATATTAATTAGGTGTTAAACATAAGTGTAATCATTAGCTTAATTCAACTTGTGCTACATTAAGTCTCATCATTATTTTATATTTACACTTAAGATTTTCGTTTTCTTGTGTTCCCGATAGTGCCTCACTATAAAAAAAATTCATGTTTTTCTATCAATTAAAGCATGATTCTTAAGTTGATTAGGTATCATTAAATGGTGCCTAATATGTTTTTTTTCTTCTATTTATATGTCGTCCTTTAAGAATTTTAAGCACAAATTCTTTAATATTAAATGTTTATCCAAGGATGTCTAAAAATCTTTACTATTCTGTCTCAGTCACATACCTTGGTTTTCCTTCTACTAGAAAAGGCCAAATAAATTCAAATCCATCACTGAATATTTAGTTATTATTGAAGAGGTCAGAAATATTGAGATAATAAAATGCCTTCATCATGTAATAAGCAAGCAAGCCTAAGTCAAGATGTTGTAACTTGTTTTTTTTGGATAAAACTTTAATATGGCATGATTTCCTTTTAGCATTCTTTTGTACTTTATCTTATTTTCACTTGTGCATATAATATGGGTAAAGGTTTTGATTATACATAACTTCATCCTAAGGTTGGGGCGCCTACTTTGCAGAAAATTGTTTTAGCTGAAAATGTTGGTGGGAGTCAAAATGTTATTCTAACCAAGAGTTATAGAAATCTGATCATTTAAATCATTCATGTGTTTTCCTTTTACTTCATCCAGCTTCTATTGCGATCATTTAAAAATATTCTCCCACTATTATTACCTCCCTCTCACCATAATGTTCAATAAATAACCATATCCCAAAATGAGCCACTAACTAATGACCTAGTTACTCCTTCGACATTGAACCTATCATAACAATTAGATTTAAGTATTAATAAAGTTTAAATCAATTTAACAAAATTTAAATTTTTATATAAAAATTATAACTTTTTTTATTACATTGAAATTAAAATATATTTTTATTTGATACCCAAGTAATTATTTATCATTTCGTTTATGTGTTTAATTTATTTACTTTTAAGAATGCTGTCTGATCGTTTATTAGCCATTCATAGCTATCATCCACAAGTTCACACGGTCAACCCTTAAGATGGCCTCATCAGTCTCCTTCACCCTTTTCTTCGTCTGCATCTCTTTCTTTCACTTCCCACTCTTTTCATCACAATCAAGCGATTCATTCCCGAAAGAAGCCCTCCCCAGCAGGTATGGCTACCTACCAATCAGTCCTACTTCTGCTTCTGCGATTTTCTACGCTTTCTATGAAGCCCAAAACACCACTTTGCCACTCTCACAAACCCCACTTCTGATTTGGCTCCAAGGTGGCCCTGGCTGCTCCTCCATGCTTGGCAACTTCTACGAGCTTGGACCATGGCGAGTCACCCAATCCCTCACCCTTCACCCCAACCCTGGTTCTTGGAACAGAATTTTTGGCCTTCTTTTTCTTGATAGTCCCATTGGATCTGGCTTCAGTTTGGCCTCAACCCCACAAGAGATCCCAAGAGATCAAAACACCGTTGCCAAACACCTCTTTGCTGCCATAACCAACTTTCTTCAGCTCGATCCTCTTTTCAACCATCGCCCTATTTATATTACTGGAGA
>Ga0214543_1007726_pt1 | contig 18179 bp, 6 predicted proteins | sample CNSS2metaG_FD_160094 | JGI IMG/M metagenome (GOLD analysis project Ga0214543, IMG submission 160094) | Root nodule microbial communities from cowpea collected in UCLA plant growth center, Los Angeles, California, USA - CNSS2 | ecosystem: Host-associated > Plants > Roots > Nodule | place: USA... | reverse complement strand
ACATTGCATAACTTGAAAGTCTTATTTTAAAAGAAAAAAAATATGAACTGTACAATTTAAGAAATGTAAAATGAGAAAAGAAATTACACGAAAGTAAAAAAAAAAAAAAAAAAGAAAAAAGAAAGAAGTGTAAAAGCCTTCTTTCTACATGATAAAGAACAAAAACTGAGTTATTTAATTACAATTCTTATAATTATAAAAAACCATATATTAAAATGTGTACAAATTTTAATAAATCACTTTTAAAACTTCACATTCATTAAAAAAGTCTCGTAAAAAATGTAGAATAATTTTCGTGTTTTAATACATTATTTTCATTTTTTAATTTGAATATTTCCTAACGTTTTAAACATATTTTTTAAGGAAATATCTTAAGGTTTTCTTAAAAAAATTGGCAATGCGAAATAATATTTTACGACTCGAAATAAGAGAAGACAGGACGGGAAATAATGAAAAACGAGGGAAAAGTAAATACTAAATAAGTAAAAAAAAGTGAGAAGAAATGCTTTAAGAAATAAATAAAATGTGTATCTTTGCATACAAAATAGGAAAATAAGTTATTTCTTATTTTATTTGTAATTTATATTTATGTTTTTCATTCTTCCACTGTGTTTGTAGTAGGTGTATTTGTTGGTGTCCGAAACGAAGATAACGTAAAGAAAGTTGTTTGCAGTAAGATATAAAAGGAGTAAAATGTTAAGAGCACCGAACAGAAAGACAGCATATAACACAGAAGCATCTAGAGAGAGACAGTTCACGAGTGTGTCACCGCCAATTTGCAGCTGGAATCAATGAAATTGTACTGCTTCTACTACTATACTATACTATACTATACTATGCATCCAACTTCTGAAAATCTCAAATACTCATTTGGGTTGGTGAAGCTTTCACGGGGTGGAACCATTTCTGGTCTCTTTCTTCACCCACCACCTCTAAATCCTGTGGCCCACACCCAACCACGCATTTCTTCATCCTCAACCGGGGTTTCGGTGTCACCTTTCTGCTTTTGCTTTATCTTTCCGAATGATAATAATGTGAGAGTTTAGCTTCTTGTTGGGGGCGCTCTGCTTCAATAAAACTTCCTTTTTCAACCAAATGGATCGCTCTGCTATGGCTGTTGGGCCAGGAATGGATATGCCGATCATGCATGACAGTGACCGCTACGAACTCGTGCGTGACATTGGTTCTGGTAACTTCGGTGTGGCCAGGCTCATGAGGGACAAGCACACCGAGGAACTTGTCGCTGTTAAGTATATTGAGAGAGGTGAAAAGGTTTGTCATCTACGTTCTCTATGCTTCTTTTCCTACTTATATGTGTTTGTGAAGAAGGTGTCTACTTATAATACATGGGAAAACCAGAAAATAAACGTGTATATTAATGATGTTTGTGTTTGTTTGTGTTTGGAGCTGAGTGAGTAATTTTTATTCAGAAGGGGTGATATGTTTTAGGTAATTTGATAAGCTGAGTTTCTTTAAATGGTTTTTCGTAGGATTTATGCTTTATGTGTTTTGGTTAACTAAAGATTCTCATTTGAAGGATCACTTGGTTTGGTTAACTGAGCTTCTCTGCAGTTTCTTTCATGCAATTCATGTTGTTGTTTGTTACTCCTTTTGGTTACTAACGCGAGTTGAATTAAGGGTAACTTTTGCTGTTATGATTGCCATGTTGGTAAAATTGCTATGGTAGACCTGATGGTAGAGTCGTGCTGATTTGTTAACAGATAGATGAAAATGTACAGAGAGAAATTATAAATCACAGATCTCTGAGGCATCCTAATATTGTGAGGTTCAAGGAGGTGTGTAAACTCCTAAAGTCTCATGCTTTTTGTTCGTGTGTTAGAAGTATTGTAATTTGTTGTTTGATTATGTGAGTTTAGGTTATATTGACACCAACACATTTGGCGATTGTGATGGAATATGCTTCTGGAGGAGAGCTATTTGAGCGAATATGCAATGCAGGGCGATTCAGTGAGGATGAGGTTCTTAACTGTTGCATTCATTCATTTGTGTAATGCTACTGCATATGCATGCCTTTAATCTCTGTAATTCTATGCTGCAGGCACGCTTCTTCTTCCAACAACTTATATCAGGGGTTAGCTATTGTCATGCAATGGTATTTGAGTTCAGCACATGCAGTCTTTTCTTTTAACAGTTATTTTTAGCTCAGAAAAAGGTATCATGAGATAGCTAGCTGACTTGAATTTCTATATTTTCGGGTCTTCTTTATTGAAGCAAGTTTGCCATCGAGATTTGAAGTTGGAAAACACATTGTTGGATGGTAGTCCAGCTCCTCGTTTGAAGATTTGTGATTTTGGCTATTCAAAGGTATTTATAGTTTCATTCTCGACATGGCTTTTTCATTTGTAGAGACCTTCAGGTATATAGTATCTAAAATTTCATCTGGGCATTGTTTAGAAAGTTAATGAATTTGTAGGTTTCTTCAAGTCCAAGATCAAGCATTCTTTTTTTATCTGACATTTGTTGATAATGGATAAATTTGCACTACCTATGCATCTTGATTATCGTACTTCTTCAGTCCTCAGTGCTACATTCTCAACCAAAATCTACAGTGGGAACCCCTGCATATATCGCTCCAGAAGTTTTGCTCAAGAAGGAATATGATGGCAAGGTATGTTTTAACTTCTATCACTTGGAATTTAGCTAACTTGTGACACTTTCAAAATTTCCCATGAAGATGCTGTTCATTTAGGTTGAGTTTTAATACATAATTTGAATGTCCATAGATACCTTTTATTTATCATGGGTAGAATAAAAGATTTGTGAACACTAAACCCTAAAACATTTGAAGCCCTGATGGTGATGAACCAGCACTGCATTGGAATACTAATGTTGAGACTCAATTTTGAGACAGATTGCAGATGTGTGGTCTTGTGGGGTGACCTTATATGTCATGTTGGTGGGTGCATATCCATTTGAGGATCCCGAGGAACCTAAAAATTTCCGCAAGACAATACACGTAAACTATCTGCTCCTTTTTCTTCAGTCAATTGTGGTGTACTTTTATGGAATTACTTTTCCTAAACTGATGCATGTTGGTTGCAGAGGATTTTGAATGTTCAGTACTCAATTCCAGACTATGTTCATATATCTCCCGAGTGCCGTCATCTGATATCAAGGATTTTTGTTGCTGATCCTGCAAAAGTCAGTTTTCTACCTCTACATATGTTTAACTTTCATGCATTATCATCGTTGATCAATCAACTGATCAGAAATCATTATTAATGAGTTGTTAATAGGTGAACTTTAAGTCTAACTCAATTTTATAAAACTGACTTATAGGTGAGGTTTGTAGTCATTTATATTCTGTAAACTGACCTTATCACTAGTTAATGTGAAACTTCTAACATATCCCCTTATGCTGAAGTGTATACATATGGAGCGTGAGATTAGACATTAATAAATGATTCGATAGTAGATGAAATAATAATTCCAACAAATAACAAATCTTACTAGGATAGGTTCTAACCTAGGACATTGATACCGTGTTAATTGATACCATGTTAAAAAGTGGTTTTATCACGGGTGAATGTGAGACTTCCAACATATTATAATAGCCAACAAACTTATCATTGATATAAGAGTTTTTAATTGGATGATGACATTGACATTTAACATAGCAACTAAAATTGTTTGTACAACAGAGAATAAGTATTCCTGAGATTAGAAACCATGAGTGGTTTTTGAAGAACCTTCCAAGTGATCTGATGGATGGGAATAACAACAACCAGTTTGAGGAGCCTGATCAACCAATGCAAAGCATTGAAGAAATCATGCAGATAATCAGAGAGGCAACAATTCCTGCAGCTGGATCTCAGTCTCCCAACCATGATCTTACTGGTAGCTTGGATATTGATGAGGACATGGATACAGATCCTGATCTTGACTTAGATAGCAGTGGAGAAATAGTGTATGCTATGTAAGTTGGTGTAAGGCCATTCAGCTGATTTTGAGAGTCAATACAATCTTATGTCTAAAGCTTCTTCTTCATTGCTTTGTGAAATATTTACAAATATACTTCACTTCTACCATGAAGGATTGTGTTATGGAATTTTCCTTGTGCTGGGAGAAATCCATTCTGCTTGAATTTAAGTTGTATTTATGGTCTTACCTCATTACTTCATCTTATTCATAGTTGGCTTATTTTTATATAGTGTGAATTTGTCTTCATTGTCTTTTGGATGAAGTTCTTTAAGTGCTTTTATAATATTATTCTTTAATTAAAACTTAAGTGTAAATTATTCTTTACTTTTGTAAATTACCAAAGTAAAACTGAAATTCTAAAGCGTCTACATTTTCTTGTTTGTTTATAGAGTTTCCTTTCCCTTTTCATGGCATTTAAAGCGGGAACATGCAAAATAGGAACGGTTAATCTTAAACATATACGCATACATGAACAAATAGGAATATATGATTTGTGATTTTTTTCTACACTAGTAATTTTATGACTTTCACAAAAATATATAGATATTATTCAAACATCAAATATTGACATATAATTAACTATTAAAAGGGGTAATCTAACATTTATAGAGACTAAAACTTTATTTTATAACTAAAAATACAGAAATAAATATATTTTTGATAAATTTTTAATATATCTTAGTCTAAAGTAGTTTGAGACCCGGACTTACGAATTAATAATTTGTTTATGTAATTATACTTAAATCAGAGATAAAATAATATATGATTAAAATATTGTGATGTGTAATAAAATAATATTGTTGTATGATTAAAATTTATAATTACTTTGAAATTATACATTATATTAAAATAAAATGTAAACATAAGTTATATATGGATTATGTATAAAATAAATATAACACGAAATTGAGATTAAAATTTAACAATAAAAACAGGTTCAAACACAGGAAAAATATAAAAAAATGTATTGACCATATAAAAAATGAAATTTAACTTCAAATATTGTAAACAAAAGTAACATGTATATGTGAATAAAATATAATATATTGTGAAATGTAATCCATATTAAAAAAAGTTAAAATAACATGAATTTAAGGTTAAAATTTTTAATCAGAAATACATGAATATATGATGTATGATTAAAAATTATAATTAAATTTATAAATTATATATTATATTAAAAAGAAATCTGTATACAAAAGGTCGAAGTACTTGTATATTTATTGATTCAAATAACCATAAGAAAAATAATAATAACTATAATAGTAATATCATTTGCACTGATCAAAAATTTCATTCATAATTTTAAAGAAATTTAAAATAAGAAATGAAATCAACTAATTGATAAAATTCTTTTAAAAATTAATCATTTAATTATTAAATTTAAATGTATAAATTAAAAGATTTCAAAACTTATGAAATAAAAAATAATTCTTTCATATTTAAAAAATTAAAAACAATTAATGAAATGAATTAATCAATTAATAAAATAAATATAGAAACAAATATATAATTATTAATTATAAAAACAAGTTTTAATTCTATCAAAATATATAAAATATGACAAGTAAACATACTTTTTTTGAATATTAGTAATAAAATAATAAAATAACACTAATGCTAATACCAATACTAAGAGTAATGTTACTATTATTACTAAAAATAATACTAATACTATCAGTAGTATAAAAATTCTAATACTAATAATAACTATCATAATAATAATAATAATAGTAATTTTATTTAATTAATTTCACCATCTTTTCAAAATTTAATTAAATTATATAATACATCAATTGGATTTATATATTTTACATAGTTCAAATACAGAAATGCTAAGATCTTTTTAAAGATCTCATAATGTCAACCTTAAACAAAATATTAATACTAAAACTAACTTTCTCAATGAATCAATGAAAATAATAAGGTGTAATAAATCTTTCCAATTTTTAATGAATACAAATTCAATCACCATTGAGTATTAAAATAGTGACATTAATAAATAAAAAAATAAATTAAAATCAAATATAAGAATTGATTATAATAATAATAATAATAATAAATAATAATAGTAAAAATAACAATAATAATTGAAAAAATATTAAAATGAAAGATAATTTTTGAATAAAGTTATAATAATTATAATAATGATAAATATATTGCACAGTAAGGTAAGGAAGAGAATATGAATTGATTATTCAATTATTTAATTGAAAATCAAATATAATCACTATAATTAAAACCGTTTATCTCCATGATAGTTATAAAAATATAATAATATTGAATTTGGCTTTGAAACTAAAAGTAATAAAATGTAATAAATATTTTCAATAAATATTAATTCAAAATTTGTTGAATAACAAATGGAGAAATAATTTAAAAGATTTCAAAACATATGAAATAAAAAACAATCATTTCATAATTAAAAAATTAAAAAAAATTAATGAAATTAGTTAATCAATTAATAAAAAATATTTAAAAACAAATCATGTCTTATAAACGAATTTCAATTTGTACATGTATAATTATAAGTCATTACTAAATTACATTTTTTATTTATTTAGATTTGAATTTATAACACTAATATTTAAAGTAACATTACTTTTGTATATTTATTTATATTATTTTAAGAGTAACCATGATATTTTTTGTGAGATTAAAAATTTTCAAAATTAAATTTTAAGTTATTTAATTTTGATTATTATTTAAATAAATAATTGTGATACCATTACATTTATATATTTTTTCTTGAATATGATCTAAATTGTTATAAACAGTTATACATAGTTCCATATTCTCTTTTGTATAGTAAAAGTATAATCACAATCTGTTATTCACCTTAGTCCTCCAATTTTCTCTTTTTTTTTGTTAATAAAAATCCATTTTTACCCATTTACCCATAAAGTTTTACAATATCACTATAATTCTTTTCTATATTTGAGAATAACAGAAACTGTAGTAGTTGTGTGAGCTGAAGTTTGAATATATAAGTATCCAACAAAGGTGTAATAACTTTGACTACAACACTCATGTTTGATATGTAATCAACTTCATATTGAATACAAAGTGCAGCAACAAAAACCATCTGTAACCAAGTGTCATGTTGTTATACATGAATATTGTTTTTAAATTGATCTTTTATTATCCTGAGTTTATATATATGTAGCTCCTTTTAATATTCTCAGAAAAAAAAATATAGGTATGATTCCTACATTAAAAATTTGTCAAATTTTTGTAGTCTTAATTGATACCTTTAACTATACTGAAATTGAGATCATAAACAACATAAAAATATTGTCTTCAAATTGCTCAACTAAAACTAATTAATACATCCAAAAAAATAAATTTTCGCTTGAAGGGGAATAATACAACATTTTAGATTCAAAGTTTTGTCTTTTAGATATTTAGAATTTACTACCTAAACAAAATATAGAAATTTAATGCTACTCTCGTGAGCTGCATTGCATAGTTTTCCAATTCATATGCATACAATTTGAAATATATAAGTAATATAATATTTTCAAGGAGATTCAATACAATGTTAGCAAGAAAAAGGAAAAATAAAGTGAATTGTGAAGAATGGTATACGAAATGATAGTAAGCACCTTAACAATAACTTTGGATGGATATTCTCCTCCTAGTCTTGTATGAACACACTATCTAACTTTATCTTTACTGAGTTTTGGTGAAGCCTGAAACATATGCATTGCTAGCATCAGTGTCATCATCTAGAATAAAAGGAGTCACACTACTGGCTCCAAGTTCCTATCCCATTTAAGCATGAATATAAGAAGAGAACCATAACACATTGAAGAGAACCATAAAAAAGGAGTTACACTACTGGATTCATGTTTTTGTAGAAACCTTCACAACAGTTCCTTGACAACCAGCACAATCCATCAAAGTCCCAGACTTAGATCCCTTATTGTAAACACCAATATCACAGTACAAAAAGTTTAATTTAGAGCAAATTTAAAAGGCCTGATATCAAGGTCCAGGACACAAAGAGTTCAAAAGTTCAGGACATGCAGTTTTGACTACAACAATACCATTTGAATATATATGGGAGAAAACATGGACAATACCACTTGATTGAGCATTTAGTTCTTCTTGGACCCCAAATCGACAATCCATAATCCATAATCAAAAGCATTGCATAGCCCTTCATAAACCAATATTAGCCACAAAAGAAACATTTTAGTAAACCACACAACCATGATGACAATAAGTGGAGATAGGTAATCTTTTTATTCCAACCATTGATAACATTAACTATTTTGTAAAGAAATAATACATCTTTTTAAGAGAATAAATACTAACATTCTACCAGTGGTTGAATATCACTAAAAAACTCAATTGCAAATAGAAAATTGAAGGTGATAAGTGATCTAAAAAATATATATCAAAGACAATGTTTAAACTAAAAAAAATGGAGCTAGTTGAAAATGGCCTTTTGTCCACTTTTTGAAATAAAGACAACGTATTCATTGAACTACAAATAAGCAAATTTTTTTTAGTAGAAGACATGTTTATAAGGAAGAAAAAACAATAACAAAGAATGATATTATAATAAAGCACGGTAAAAAAATTAAAAAAAATAGTTTCGGAGCACAAAAATATCATAACAAACCATGTTTAAAAAAAAAAAAAGCTCTACTGCATTCAACCTTGAAAAAAGGAAGACATCTTTGGATTGAGCAAGTTATTATATTGGACCACGTTCTATGCCAACTTTGTCCAGATTCCATGTGAAATGTCAAAATGAAAAACTAAAAAAACTTAAAAATAAAACCAACAATAAATAAAACAATTTTAGAATCCAAATAGCTTCCAAAATTTAAATGCATACAAAATTTTAAATAAATAAACTAAACTACGTACAAATTTAAATGAAAATATTAAAGGATCTATAGTTTAAAAATAATTTAAGAACCAAAATCATAATAACAATAAATGCTACTATTATAAATCATGCTAAAAACATTTAAAAAATAACGTTCTTTGCACAAAATTAAATGAAAAACTCATAATATTTACTATTAAAAACCTTGAAAGGATCTTATAGGAAACAAACCTTGAGAGCATAACCAACCATTTTTGAATAAGTTGTAATAGTTACATTAGTTATATATTTTCCTTCTCTATCAATCTGTTAGTGATAAAATGAGTGAACCAAATATGAATTGAGTAATAATGCCTTATTGTGTGGTAAATAACTAAAGATGACTCTAGATACAATAATTCATACACTATAGAAAGTTATCTACCTTTGCTTCTCTTGTGGGAAGACAAAAATTGGAATCAAGAGTTTCAACCCAAAGTGGGAATGACTCACCATATACAGGGGACACAATATATAAATTAAATATTCTTTTGGAATAACAATAATAATAATTAGTGATGTCAAAACTATGATAACTTATTTCATGGGTGGGGTGGAGGGTTTGAGGGGGGTGAGAATCAAGCAAAAAAACTTACAACAACTCATTTTCAAGAAAAACAATGGGTACCTTATAGCAACTTTAAGAAACAACAATCATTTTCAGATGAATACGTTGATAGAGAGGACTCTCAACCTAGAACATGAAGCATACCAAAATGCATAACACTTCATAAAAGCAAAGTAGAATAAATTCAACGAAGAATTTAACGAAATAGTGAAATAAAGTTTGAACATAAAAGAAAGCAACTTTGAGAACCATACTTGAGAATGTTGGGCACCAACTCCAACTGCAACACCATTGGGTCCTCTAAAAATAATAGGGACAAATATTTCCAATAGACACATAATTAATTGGATTTTGCAGCAAAATTAATAATATGGTCTATTGCCTACAATAATGGTTACAATTCAATGAAAGGATGAAAATTAAATAATTAATCAGAAAGTTAATAAACCATAGATATTACAAGTATACTAGACAAATTAAGCTAAAAACTAAGCATAATTATACATGTTGACACAATATTCATTACAATTTATTTTTATTCAATATTCAAGCTACCAGTAGTCAACATTTAAATTGCAAACACAAGGCCTGCTTCATGTAGAGGATAACATTATCATGTAAGAAAATTACAACAAAAAAGTCTTGCATCTAATAAATTAAATTGATTTGCATGACATTGATGTGATGTTCAAACCATTATTTAAAACACTATATAATTGCTTTATTTTTAAAGTCAAATATAATTGGCATAGAGAATCACTTCAGGTTTTCATAGAGTAACAATCACAAGCCAAAACATATAAAATCTTGACATATATTATTTACATATAACCTTGAACAAAAGGCCAATTAGTATATATAAAGACAAAAAATTTTATGCCTCGTCAATTTGGAAAAATTAACTAATAAACGTGCAAAAGTTTCTACACCATTAAAATATCAAACAAAAGGCCAATTAGTATATAATAGAGACAAAATATTTCATGTCTAGTCACTTTGGGGAAATTAACTAACAAACCTGCAAAAGTTTCCAAAGCATCAAAACATCAATTCACAAATCATATTATATTTCAACAAAAAAAGAAAAAACTTATACTATTTGAAAGGCATTCATTTTTGAAGAAGAGTAAGAGATACCTTTGGACAACCACAATTTCCATACCAACACATGCATAACACACAATAATCTCAATGTCAATAATATTACAAAAAAAACTAACTATAAGTAAAACAATTTTAGAACCCAAATAACTCCCAAAAAGTTAAATGCGTACAAAAAGGCCAAATATGATTTTTGTAGAGAACAAAACCACATTAGTGTAGGAAAATATTGTAAAGTAGATACCTACAATAATCACAATTGAACTACAATAATAACAATTGAAGAGAGTAAAAATACAAGAAAATTTACTTCATACAATGCTACAACCCAAACATCATAGAACAAATGACAACCACGATAAAGAAAACAAATATTAAACTAATATGAGATCAGTATGGTTGCAACCATAATACAACATAAGCAAAACACAAATTTTCCCATTCTTTTTTTCTTACTACTACTGCAACAATTCAAATATGGACAAAAAAAAATATTATGTTAGAAAAATTATTAAAGATCTAAGATCTCAACAGTTACTTCAAATAAAGGCAAAAAATATTATTATACTAGTAAAATTATTGAAGATCTAGGATCTTACCAGTAATAAAGTAATGTAGATGCATCAAATTTTTTCTGAAAGACGAATCAGATGATCTTGATTATTAGATATGGATCTGAATAATATACCATAAAATAAATTAACCAAACAAAATCTCAAACACTAAAAACTTACCTTTTCAGATCCTGTTATTTGTGTTTGATAAACAGAACCACACACTACAAAACAAAAAATTGTAAATATATTTTTTGTAAAAAGAGAAATAATAATCTATAAAACCCAAAAAGCAAAGATATACAAAATCAAACATTATTACCTTTGTTTCATATATTTTGAATACCTTGAGAATATACAAAATCAAAGATATACAAAATCAAACACTTGATAAACCTAAAAAGATTTATGAAAATGAACCCAAACCAACAAAATATACCTTCAAACAACAACACTGATAATAATACATATGCAAAAAAGAAGAACAAACCAAAAAAAACTCGAAAGTTATTAACTTTTCATCAAGGTTTATTAAAAGAAAACAAAAAAAAACTGCAGGAAAGGAGTACTGGAAGTCGTTTTGGAACAGAAATGAGAAAGTAGAGAATTTTCGGGTTGAGAATGTTAGGAATCCAAGTGTGAGTCTAAGTCCCACATTGACCAGAAATGAGAAAGTAGAGCACTATATAAGAATCAAGACCCATAAACCCATTGCCTTAAGGTTTTGGGTTGAGAGGGGTGTCAGTGTCTTATATGGTTAGGCTCAGGTCTCATTGGTGTGTTGTATCTCCCCAGTGATACCCCCTCCTTATAAACCTAACAAGTGGTATCAGAGCCGATGGTTAAAACCGGCTCAGACGAGTGCAGTACCAGTATGGTCCTAGTATCGAAAGTCTTCCTGGCAAGAGTCCCAGGTAAGGGTTCCAGGTAAGCGTGTCCCGTTAAGAAGAACGGTGGTACAGAAAAGGACAGAAAAGGAGTACTTGTGGTTGGGCAGCTTCCGCTGGAGGGGGAGTGTACCAATGTGGTTGAAGGGACTCACCCTTGAGGGGGAGATTATTAGGAATCCAAGTGTGAGTCTAAGTCCCACATTGACCAGAAATGAGAAAGTAGAGCACTATATAAGAATCAAGACCCATAAACCTAACGCCTTAAGGTTTTGGGTTGAGAGTGGTGTCAGTGTCTTATGTGGTTAGGCTCAGATCTCATTGGTGTTGTTCTCCCAGTGAAACCCCCTCTGTAAAACCTGACAAGTGGTATTAGAGCCGATGGTTAAAACCGGCTTAGACGAGTACAGTATGGTCCTAGTATCAAAAGTCTTCTTGGCAAAGGTCCCAGGTAAGGGTTCCAGGTAAAGCGTGTCCCGTTAAGAATAATGGCGATACAAAAAAAGGGCAGAAAAGGAGTACTCGTGGTTGGGCAGCTTCCGCTGGAGGGGGAGTGTACCAATGTGGTTGAAGGGACTCACCCTTGAGGGGGAGATTGTTAGGAATCCAAGTGTGAGTCTAAGTCCCACATTGACCAGAAATGAGAAAGTAGAGCAATATATAAGAATCAAGACCCATAAACCCATTGCCTTAAGGTTTTGGGTTGAGAGTGGTGTCAATATCTTATGTGGTTAGGCTGAGATCTCATTGGTGTTGTTCTCCCCAGTTAAACCCCTCTGTAAAACCTAACAGAGAATAGAGAATATTAGAAAAGGGTTGTGATGATTTTTTTTGAATGGGGAGTTGATGGGTGAGTTAGATTATAAGGATGAAAGAGTTGAATGGATGAGTGTAAAGGCAGGAGACGTGAACATACAGAAACCAAGCTTCACATGTTCTTGATTCAAAAAGAACTGAATGGCATAATAATAATAATATGAAGAATAAAAGCATAAAGACATAAAAACCTCAATAATGGACAGCTGTCAAAATACTAAATTGGGGTATTTGGGAAAATTTTCTAGTAGTTTGTTTTTAGTATTTAGTAGAAGATATTTTTATGTCGATTTTTATTGTCAAATTACTTAACATGAAGATCGACGTAAATACTATTGAGACCCAAAGAGTTTTAATGTAACAAATATTAACGACTTTTTTTATGAAACTATGACATACCAATACCATTACACTACTAAAAAAACTCATATTTCCTGTCAATTTTGTTTTATTTTTTTTTTGGTAGGAAATACTTATAAATTTTGTTATGAAAAAGAATTTGTAGGAAATTACTACCAAATTTTTTGCATAATATTTTGTATAAAACACTTTTTGTAACAAATTTTGTAAGAAATACTTACGAATTTTATAATTTTGTAGGAAATAATTATCCACGAAGGAATATGCCAATTTAGATCTTTAGAAAAAATAGCAGAAAAAAGTCTTTTCTTGCAATTTTTTTTAACAAATTTGCAAGAAAATTCTCATGTAATATGAGAATTTTTAGTAGTGTTAGATTAAGAACCTAAGCCTCTTTAGAGGGTAATCAGAATTATGATACAAAGTTTAGTAGTTAGTTAGTCAACTAGCGCCCAAGTCCTAGACTTCCTAAAAGAATCATTAGGGTCATTGTACAAAAACAAGGACGTAGGCCATCAATTGTAATAATTGTTTTGCATTTTGGAAACACGGGTTGCCTTGTATAAAATTGTATATAAAACTAGGATGTGATTAGGATTAATTGTAACAAAATTGGATTTGCTCAAGCTTAACTAAAACCCCTAGTTAGTCATACATATATCTAAGGTGCACATAAGGAGAAATGTTGACACTTAACACATTTAACACATGTTAAATATGAAAAATGTGAACCCTGTGAAGATCCACATTTGGTATCCAAATTATATGACAAAGGGGGAGGATTTGCATTTTGAATCTCCCACAATTTTTTCTTGAAAATAGGGTCATCGGTCTATTATATTTTCACCTTTGATTGAACGAACTAAAGTTACCATAAGAAAATTGTGAGAGAAGAGTTATATACTTTTGAGATTCTAATTTGGTTGTATTTATTCAAGTGGTGACTCCAATTCATCACTCATCGTGGAGAGTCATCTAAGTGGTGTGTTAACCTTTTTCCATCTCCACGTATATGTCTTCTTCCATTTCCTTCATTGCTTAATCTTTCTTAATTGTTCATATAGTATATTCTAATACTTTTCATGTTTATTCTTATGTGTGTTTTTCATTCCTTTCTACTCCTTAAAGATCATTTTCATATTTACGTATTACATTTGTCTCAAGTGACAATTTTTATCAAATTCCTTTATGTCCATTCTAAATCATCCAAATCATCCAATTTATATTTGCAATTTTCAATTCGTATCACTTCTAATGTGTATTTCATACAAGTTGTACCTCACCAAATCATCTAGTGGACATTCTCAATTGATAGACACTACATCAATCCATGCATATAATGGTTAAATTGTACATGTAATGAAATTATAATAATAAAAGTTTTATATAACTAAAATGAAATCTAAATCATTACATGATTGAAAAAGCATTAATTGATAAAGTGCACAAATCACAACATCTATGGAAAATATATATTTTGCAATGTTCATTTTAAAAACATAAAAGGAAACAAAAGAAGTGGTTATTACAAAAGAAGTTGCACGAGAGTAAAAGAGTCATTCAATAGTATTCAAATTTTTCATTAAAAATTTAAGTGTTTTATGTTTTAGTTGGAGATCTATAACCTTTGCGATTTTCACTTTGTTAATTTACCCTATGAGCTATAGAGCATTCTCTGTTTGAGAGGTTCTCTATTAACTTGTTTTTAGGCCTTAATATCAAGGAGATATTGAAACATGACAACTAGAAGTGGTTTATATACTTGTTATAACCGAATCTAATTTATGTAGTTGTTGTAAAAAAGAGTGATTTATGCGTGTTAGTTTAGTGTTTATGAAACCCCTAAAAAAGTTGGAACCACTATGTTGTTTGAGTTTGTTTTTCAATAGAAGTGTAGACTAGAGCTTGCAAGAAAGAGTCTAGGGTTTTCTTCAAACCCCTTCTAAAGTCCTTGTATCAAAATGGAAAGTTTCAAAACATTTATTAGAATGACATGTAAGATATTTCTATAAAAAATTATCATAATGGAGAAACAAATTTTTTGGAGAACTTTTGTGAAACCCATGGTTTTAAATATAAATTTTCAACTCCATGGACAACTGAGTGGAATGGTGTCATAGAGAAGGAAAATCATCCAAACGATGCATAATGTTAACTTTACTACAAAACACTTTTGGTTAGAAGCAATTAACTCAATATTCTATTTACAAATTAGAGTTTACATGACACCCTTGGTAAAAATGAATCCCTGTGAATTATGTAAAGGTAACTCAACATAACATATTTCCATTCTTTTGAATATAATGTTTCATTCTTAATACAAATGAATGTTTGATTCCAAAAGTGATAAAGAAATCTTATTTGGATATTCCTAAACATCTAAGTCATGTATAATTTATAACTCTAAAAGTCTCTCTACTAGACGAGAGAGTCTCTGGTTGAAGTGAAACAACATTAGACAAGGAATAGAGAATGTAGAAAAGCACTGCTAGTGTTCAACTTTAGAAGCTAGAAGGAAAAGTGCTTCAATCTCTCATATGTTAACAAACGATTATCTTCTCTAGCAATCAAAAGCATGATCTAAGATCATAAAATATTAAACCTCTACATCTTAGCAAGCAGTGACTGTTTAGCAAATAATGCTCGGCTATTTGCCAGAAGTGGCTATTGATCAAATAATACTTGTTTATGTTAGGAGTATTCTATGAAAGAATACTTGCTTAAGCCAAAAATGGCTTGTAAAAAGAATACTTGAATGGGGACAACTATGAGTGACTAGGAGCTGAAAGAATACTTGTGTTGAGCCAAAACTTTTGGAGAATACTTGTATTGAGCTAGGAGTGGTTTGGGAAAGAATACTTGTGATTGAGCCTGGAGTGGCTTGGGAAAGAGTACTTGGTTGAGCCAAGAGTGGCTTAGGAACAAAATACTTAAGGGGTTAGCTAGGACTAACTACGAGGCCAAAGAATATCTCTTTATGTTTTGCAACATTATTCTATTTAATGGAACTCAGTCCATTGAATGAGAATTGGATGTAGTGTGTGTGATCAAACGTACTTGTATAAAAATATTGTGTACACTCCATTTCTCTATATCTCTTTACTTTGCATCTTATTATTGATGCTAATATAGAAGGAAATACAATGGAAAACAAAATTTACAATACTTTTCATAAAATAGGTAAATCAGTTAAAGCCTAATTATTCATTTGATAAACTTTATCAATTCCTTTAAATGATCACTTGTTATACCAAAAAATCATCTAAGTATCCATCAAAAGATTTTGTTTTATATTTTGCAAAATTTTTAAAAAGAAATTAAAATAATAATTCAACCCTTCCTACATTTATTTTTCCTTATTTCTATAAGAGAAGCATATGATGAAAAACATCATATGCAACCTCATGTTTGACAAACACAATGCCAAAAGTGTTTTAAAAACTTGTTTTAACAAATTTATCCTTCTTAGATTAGTTAAAGTTAAATAACATTCAATATAAAAACAGTAAGGAGAGAAAAGATTTATTTTTTATGTTTTTACATTGCTTTATCTATAAACTCCAATCTATGTCCATCTTTCAATTAACTTGATTGAGATCTACTAAGCAAACTAACATTGTGAAGATACAAACAAGTATTGTTTGGACCTCAATAACTCATGGCTGCAAAAACTCAAGTATTATTTGGTTACACAATCACTCTTAACTACAAACTGAAGTATTATTTGGAAGGAAACCACTTTTAGATAAAATTTGTGTATTATTTAGAATGCAATCACTCTTGTCGAAATCCTTGAGTATTTTTTACACACAACTACTCTTAGCTAAACAATTGAGTATTGTTTGGAATGCAATCAATCCTGACTAAACCCTAGAGTTTTGTTTGGAACACAGTCTCTCTTGGCTAAACCATTGAGTTTTGTTTGAAACACATTCACTATTGAGTAAAATCAAAAGGTGTTTAAAGATAATGATCTAAAAGATCATAAGGGTGCTCCCTAGAAAGAAGCCTAACATTTTACGATAAATACAAGATAGAAACATGCTCTACCAGAGGGCTTCAAACATAAATAATGTTCTTCCTCACAAATGCATAGGCTATGGATTGCTTAGATTTCATACAAGAGTTTGTTCTCATTCTTATTACAAGGGTTTCGCTAATTTTCCTTCTTTAAGTATACTTTGAGAAGGAAATGTTTGTTTCAAATCCTTTATAGCCATTTTAAGCCATGTTTAGGATCTTTTATTGCTACTACTTGTATTTGAGCCTAATTTAAAGCTACAAGATGCATTAAATGCTCTTGACTAAGCAATAAATGTTTAAGGGTTCTTTGGTAACACTTTTGGAATGCGATAGAACTAAATAATCCTAGGTGGGTGATAATATCCTATTTTTCTGTGTTTTTCCTTTTTAAGAATTTAGTTTTAGTTTAAATAAATATGTGTTTTTCTTTAATTAATTAGTTTTTTTTTATTTCCGAGAAAAATAGTGTTTTCTTAAAAATATGGTAAAAATGTTTCTTTTAGTAGTCTTTTGATGCAAATAAAATTGTGCTCTTTTAAAGTCTCTCCTTTTATTAAATAATTACTAGGAAGCCCTCCTTTTTTTTGTTGATTCTAGTTTTTCAACCCTTAATCTAACTTTCATCTTATTGTAGATATGCCTCTAGTCAAAGTAGCAATGGTCAAAACGTGTAGCTTAACTACAAATGCCACAACCTCAATTGAGACACGAACACTACGTTGTGAGTGTTGCTGACCTTATCGAAGAGAATCGCAAGTGCTAGACCTAGTTCAAAATGATCATGCTTGACGGAGGCACGAGATCTCAATGTCACTATGATCATATGAGGGTTGATTCGCGATGGAGGGAGGTGATTTGAATATTGATGCATGATCAAATTGAAGCATGGCATGATGAACAAACGAAGAGGGGTTCAATATCACGATATGGCTCGGAGCAAAGAGGATTAGTGTTAGGAAATTTTTGTTTCCTTTTTTTATTTTTCTTTTGGTGTTTTTAAGGGGGAGAAATTAGGTTTTCTGAGTTAGCCCTAGATTGTGATATAT
>Ga0214543_1007725_pt1 | contig 18180 bp, 10 predicted proteins | sample CNSS2metaG_FD_160094 | JGI IMG/M metagenome (GOLD analysis project Ga0214543, IMG submission 160094) | Root nodule microbial communities from cowpea collected in UCLA plant growth center, Los Angeles, California, USA - CNSS2 | ecosystem: Host-associated > Plants > Roots > Nodule | place: USA... | reverse complement strand
ATGTATATGGTATTGTTTTTTCATGTTCATGTTTTGCTTTACTTAACCCTCATACGGTTTTCTGTTAATAATAGTTATATATTATTAAAGTCTATGTTTATCAGTTTGAGTTGGCCTTTAGAAGTAATGAACCTTAAATTGGTATTTTATTGTACCAAAGAAGGAAAATATTTCAAAATTTGATGCCCAGTATGAAGAATGATATTAAGATGTGATTTTTAATGGTTGTACATTTTTAATTAATTACAATGGTTCCTCACTTTCCTCTATAAAAAGATGAAAAAGATTTCATCGTATCACTTGCTCCAACGTAAAACTTAAAAAATAATTGTTCATCATTTTAAAATCTTGAGAAAGTTAGTAAAACTGTATCATTGTTTTCTCAAAAATTAATTGAACTCAACCCGTACTTGGTGTTTTTATATACAAATTTTGTAACCTTTTGCCATTTGCACGGTTATATCATCTGACTTACGTGTATTAGGTATGGTTCCCCAAGATCATAGATGAAAAAAACAACTAAAAGTTGAAGTGAAATGAAGTTAATTCAGCCCTAACTAAATCATGTTTGTACTGTTTGAAGTACGAAACTTGAAAGATAGTATTACTTATTATGAAAATAGAGACAAATTTGCATGTAAAGATTAACACCAACCATGTATCCACCACACTTAAACAACAATACTAAAGGCTGATTCAGTGAGAGAAACGTTTGGTGTTGACTTTGACGTGTTTGAAACAACATTGAGTTAAAGTTTAGAGTTTGGTTTGGACATAATACGTACAAGTGTTTTGTTCTTTTGTTTTAAGGTTGTGTTGTCCACAAACTAAGCATTAGCAAGGAAAGCTAATAGGAGCCAAATCCAAAGGGCAATGAAGTGTTGGAGTTGGTGAATTAATTATAAATTTAGTGTCTCTCTCTCTCTCTCTCTGCCTCGATGCCACCGCTCTTACACAAATCCATTATTTATATTTTCCAACATTAATATGCCTAATCTTTTCCTCTGTCTCTTACTTTTCATCTTTTCATGGCTACTCACTTCAATCTGCAACATCAACTTTTCAACTACTCGTAAGCTTCCTCTTGCTTTTTCTTCTCCTTCCTGTTCTTGCTCTAACAATTGTTACAAGCGCATCAAAATAACCCCTTGTGTGCTGTAAAAGAATAAATATTATCTGAAACAATATTAAACTCACTGCTTATCCATTGTTGGTATTTTCCTACCTGAAAGTTGAAATTTGTTTCTGAAGATGAGTTTCTACTTTTGGTATATAATCCTTTCGCTACCCCTTTTTTGCCCCGTTATGAAATTAATCAGCCAATCATCCATGGGACCAAAATCAGATAAAAAATATCAAAGAAAGGAAAAATTACCTAAATTGTTGGAAGGTAGCCTTTTCTACGAAAGTTAAAAAATTTCATCTTCTGAACTGCTGTTGTTGATGTCCTCGTAACAATGTTGTTGTCAAGGTAACCAACAAGTTTTGAGTGGTATTACCCAGTAACAATTTGAAAAAAAAAAAGACATATTATACATGAAAGTACATTGTCACTTGTATCTGTTCTGTATGAAATCAAGTAGCAGCTTACTATATAGTATCAGTCACTAGTTCAGGAGTTCCAACTAACTTGTTTTTTTCTTAATCTTTGATGTGTTTGATTTCGCTATGCATTTTAGACATTGCATTTGTCAAAAGTTTATGTATCTCTTGTTTCTTCCTAAAACAGATCCGTTGGGCTAGATGTCAGAAAAAGAACAACGGCTTATGCCCTTCAACACGCCAATTCAAATGTTTTAGATGAGAGAAACAATAGTTCTTTGAATAGTGGCATGTTAATTGGATCTCTGTCTTCATGTTACACATCCTTCAAGAAGCTCTCATCATTGGCAGCATCAGCTAAGACATGTTTTTCTGGTTCTGATGATCAAAGCAAAGAAGCAATTGAGGTTACTGATGTTACATCCAGTAGTGAGGGAATAGAACATAATAGGGTGCACTGTGTTGTGTGGTTATTGCATGAATCTTCTAGGAGTTTTTCCCAGTCAATCAACTCACTTGGAGTAGCAAGGAGTGGTCCTGCTCTTGCAATGGCTTGGATTGGGAAGGATGTGCATGAATGGCATAGACGTATTGCTTATGAGGTATATGCAGCAAAATGTTCTATAGTGAACAAATACATAGTTGTCTCCTACACATTATTATTTTTTTACGTTATGGGAATTTGTGATATAAGCCTGTTACCATTGACATGTACATGTAGGTTGCAGTTTATGCTTTAATGAAAGCAGTAATTGATTTGGAGATATTGCTTTCACATGAACGACTAAATGAATTTTCCCCAGTTAAAGAGATGTAAGCTTTTACTGTTTCTGCTTTTCTTGACACATATATATAAGAGTTGTAACATGTTGGAATTTTATCAAACATTTGATTGGAAGAATAGTTGTGCATCATATTACATTTACTATTTCTGCTTTTTCCTTCCTCGTTAATTGTAGTAACAATGAAAGTGATTTTGTTAAATACAACTGATGTAAGCATTGCTCTCTCATCTGTGTTACTTGTCCTCCATGTTTCAGTTTGAGCCCACAAATGAATCAAATGAGAGAGCACATTGAAATTCGACTGAAAATGAAGCATCCATATTTGGTGCAGTGGTTTAGAGACACTGAAATGCCTCGGATAGCAGGATATTTTATTCCACTCCTAAAGAAGTGGTCCATGGAATATGCAGGAAGGTTTGTTTGAAAAAACCTTGTTTTCAGAAACATATTTTTGAACCTTGGATGGAATTCCATTTTCCTAGTCAATAAATGTCCTTGCATTGGCTTGATTTTCAAAGTTTTCCTTCAAGTTGATGATTTTATGTTCATTTCTGTTAGATTCACCATATATTCGGCAGAAGAAATTTAGCCTGACAGAAAAGTATTCAGCGGTATTGCAGGAATCATTGTGGCTATAACATGTTGTAGTGCAGTGGTTAAATTTGGCTCAAGGCATATCTGCTGCTCCTTACTTGTATTGTCTCTTGAAGATGTTTTAGTCAAGCTTATGGACTTTTCACCCAATCTTGCATCTATTGACAAATTACATCAGTTAGCAACTGAGGCAGGATTTGAACAGGATTTCTTGTACCATTTTGGTGGGAAGGTTTTTCCCAGTGAGAAAACTGAGGACCTAGAGTTTTGGATTGGTTTGGCCCACAAGAAACTATTGAAAGCCTTCAATGAAGAAAGCATCACTTTAAAGAAGCAAAATTTTCAGCAAAAGGTCAACTTGCAGAAATTTGATGGATAAATAGGACTTAATCTGAGCATATAATATTTATTTAAGAAATAATTTGCCTCATCCAAAGGGAATAGCAGAAGCATATAGTCAAACATATTTGGTTAAAATATAGTCCTGTTGATACACTGTTGACATGAAGACACAAAAGATGTTGGTTAAAACATTTTTCTTTTTCAGTTTTACAAAACAGATAATATATTTCTAGTCATGGTTTGCATGATCACTTGACATGCCTGCCAAATAACCGATATTGTTTATCTCATTATTTTATAGATGCATGCATGGTTATATATCATTCTGTACTCAGACATTTGTTTATGCTGTTCCTTTAACAGATACGAGCAGACAGTTTGGCCACATTGGGACTTTTTACATACCTTGGAAGAAAGACTAGAATGTTTTTGTCAGTAATGGGCATTAAGGATCTTGATGGAGTAGTCAAAGACTTCCTCAGGTTGATCTCTCTGCTTGTTTGTTACACTTTTAATCATTTAAATTTTCAAGATACTGATAGTGAAGATTCAATGCTTTGATTTTAGTTATCTGGAATTTGGCATTCTTTTCATTTATCCGGAATTTTCCTCCATCAGTGTGTACCAGTGTTTCATGGAGGTTAGTTTCTGTTAAATACCATTTGTATGTTGAGATTAATTGTCACGGATTGTAATCTATATGTCTTTCAGGTGGTAACAGATGAGATAGGATGGCTTGATTTTTATATGTCCTTTGTTCAAATAAACAGCAAGGAGAAAAGGTCTAAACAAAATGCTCGCCAGGCAGAGAAAGAGATAATTTCTTCTGTAGTTTTTACTGTGTGCTATGATGTTTTCTCTGGGTTTGCACACTTCAATCGCTCAACTCAACAATCATTGGACACAACATCACGGTCATACTTGCTTATTTGGTAATATTTAGTTCATACATCAGTTTAAATAGTTTAAGTTTCTTTGTCTAACAATAGCACCTATTAACCTTGTATGTTTTGCATTCTGTTTTTAACATCCTAGTCAGGGTTTGCTTAGTTTTTGTCTGCAATATCACTGGGCTGCTTATGACAAGTCGGGGTAGGCTGGTTCTTGTTTGATGGATGCCTTACTCATCAAATGCTGAGGATCATTAATTAGTGACTATTTTCAGGGAATCACTAAATACCATGGACCATGCTGCAATTGACTACCAAACATCATATATGGGAAGTATAACTGGACCCAAGTTACCTCGGGTGTTTGAAGTTCAGCAGATGTCACATGATTTAACTACAGAAGGATGTCCAGAGATTAATTTTCGAAACAGTTGTACATTCAAAAAGGTATGTCAGTATATGTGATTTATTATAACAACAAGATCTATATATAGCAAGTTAATGAAATTCATTATCTTGCAAACTAGGAAGTAGGTTGATTCCTTTTGTGAGTTCTATACTCACAGAAGGTTTTGATTTAATTCTTTTGTTCAGTGTTGTGGTTTTTGCTCACGTATTTTGGCAAGGACAAATATTGGTTTTGTCGATGTGTTTTCAAGTGTCAACTTTGTGGAACATCAGTTAGTTATACATGTCTTCCTCTTAGTAAGCAATGTTTCCTTTTTCAATCACAGGCTTCAGTTTCTGCAATCACAAGTAAGAAAACATATGAGAAAGACTCTTGTATTGACAAGTCAAATACTCAGCCTCAAAATTTTATCAAGAGATACATAATCAAATTGGCATCCACAAGTGCAGTAAGAGTTTTAACAGTGTGTTTCTGGTAGATGAGTAAGCTGTGATGACTCTACGTTTTTAATCTGTGGAATATTTTACTAGGACATCTGGATGGGTACTGTGTTGCTCTTCACAGATATTTCTGTTGCTTTAGAGTTACTCTCAAGGCAAATGCATGGCTGCAAGCCTTCGGGGAGTCAAAAAAAGAGGCTAAACAGAACCTTGACAGACATAATTGTGCTAATTCCAGTGACAATCTTGATGCTGCTTCCTGTGAGCACCTTTATCCTTTCAGAACCTTCTGATTTGGTTAACTTGACAGAGGAATTGATCACTGAATAGGCAATTATAATACAGTATAACTGTTATTACTCGGAGAAGAAATTGCTGGAAGTTTTTCAATTATAATAAAATGATTTTCTTTCTGTTTTCAGGTAACAGCTGTAGGCCATGCAGCTATTCTGACAGCTATCAAGAAGTATATGCCATTCTTGGTAACTTTTTGCTGCCTTGTCTTTCAAGATTTTCCTTTGTCTTCCCTACTCATGAACCATGCTACTTTATGCAGATCCCTTCATCTTATTCTTCAGAGCGCTTGGATGTTGTAAAGCAAATAAAGCAAACTAGAGAGATGGGTGATCAGTTACATTTGGCTCAGTTTGACCTTGAAGATCAACCAGTAACCATTTCTTCAATATGACCGAGTCTCAGTTACATTTGAACTTCATAGTGCCAGTGTTTAATTATTAGAATCAAACTTTTTGGTCAAAAGTAGAAAATTATAGCAAAGTCCTTCCAAATCCAAAGGGGTTCTGTATATTTGGATAACCGTTATGAATACATTTTTGGGTGCTGAATATACTTTTGGAGAAAGATAACTTCTTGTATCTTTTATTTTGACAGTACTTCTGGAAGGAGTGTTAATACAAACATGTATTGCTGCAATGAGGTAAGAGTGTCATGATTATAGATAAAAGAAGTACTTACATTCACCTATTTTTTGATTAGTAATATATAAATTATCTTGTTTAAACGTTAAAATGCTAAATTACAATACGCGTAATTTCATAAAAGCTACAGCAAAGTTTTCACGTAGTCTAGAAGGAAGTTCTTCATTTCACACATAATGGATACCAATAAATATGAATGGACATTTGGAAAATCTGAGTTGTAATTTACTTGAAGCCTGAATTACAGTTGCAATATCTCAACCATTAACTACATACAGAACATACTCATGAAAATAAAACATTACAGTGCTACACAACATTCTTGTGCTAAAATCTATTCAAAGCGACAACCATTTTGAATCTCTTCATGTCCAAAACGTATTCTCATTTTATTATTTTGCTGTCGACATGGACATGTAGAATTTCATTTGTAGTGCTCCACCACTGACAGAAAAACAACTTTTTTGCACAGGTAACGAAACTATTAACTGTTTTTGATCTATAAATGTCCAGCAATTCCACACCGTAAATATCCTCCACAACAACACAAGATCTAAAGTTTAAATCATTCTCCTTGAATCACGAGCAGAGGTCATATGGTCCTACAAGCATGAAACGATGTATGTTAATAAACCAAAAGCTAAACAACAGATATCATCTCGATAAATTCTCCAGACAGCACACGTTTATCATTCAATTCAAACTTAAATGTGTTAAATATAGAAAATTGTACCATATTTTAACATGAACATGAACAGGAACAGTACTCTACCTCTTTCATCTATGGAAAAGCAAACCAGTAAATGGCACCATGATCTAACAAGGTAAATTATTCATCCAGGCTATCGGTTTGCAGGTGTTCAGTAATGGATTTTTTCATTCAAACCTACGTTTCGACGGATTGCCGGTAAAATACCGAGGGGCTTGTTTTTGAAGATAAAAATCACATTTTAAATTATTTCATTCCATTCATGTAGCTAAGTTGAATACTAATGAATCTTCACTTCAAAATGCAAAAATTCAAACCAGATCCTTAACAAAAAGTAAACCAATGGAAGGTACTTGTAAAGTATTCACACCAAACTTACAGAGATAAAGTCAAATGCTTTAGTTTCTTCTTTCCTTGAGGTGTTGATCATTGAGCTAGGAGTTTGAGTTTGAAAATTTGGTTGAAATATGTCTGGCAAGGGTGATCTTCCATTGGGACCAGCCATTTGAGTAATACCATCATCTCGCATGTTGACATTATTAAGGTGTTGGAAATTAGCCATTGTTGCTAAGAATTGCTGTTGAGCCAAAAGAGTTCCCATGGCACCGTAATTAAGAGGCTGGGAAGAATAAGCTTGGTTCAACATGAAGCCAGGCTGCATATTAAAAGGCAGAGCACCAGTAGGAAAAATTGGATTTACATTCAACCCCATTGGCTGAGAGCTCAACATGCCATCTGAAGTATTGCCAGGAATATGGTCAGTTAAGCCTGAAAATAAAGATTCAGATTGCATGGAAGGATTCTGCTTTGTACTAGAGGTATTTTCATCGATTGATAGACCACCCACTAAATCAGTAACAAGCTCCTTATGGTTTCCGTGGTCAGAATTGGAAGTAAAAATGTCAAAAAGTCCAGGATCGTTGATATTCCCCTGCCTATGACTCTCATGATTGCTCTGCTTATCACTACCAACAGTCATCCCAGAAAAGAGATCATCAGCATTTTCTTTGTTCTCACTTGTGTGAAATGAAACATCAGCAAATGGATCATCATCATTTTTTATTTCTTGACTAGCCCCAATAGAGCTGCTGAAATCTCCAAATAAATCATCAACCAGAGGAGTGGATGTCAAAGTTGATATATTTTGATCTGTTACACTCTTTAGAGTGTCCTCAGTTCCTTGATAATCATCTGAATCACCAGTGTCAATCAAGTTAGGCAGCTCCACAACAGCAGCATTCTCTGTTTTCACAGCATTCTCTGAATTAATTGCAGAGCTGTTTGACTGGCCTTCACCTAAAAGACCAAGAACCTGTCCATCAAGGGGCCAAGTGCTGAATTAAATTACAAAGGTTGCTCTTAAACTTATTAGCTTATATCAACTGAGTGCCAATCGTCTAATAAGCTATTACAACAGCAACACAGCCTCATCCACTAGGTCTAAGCTATTACCGTTAAAATATTTTAAAAATTTACAAATGACAGTTTAGACATTTGGTATAGCGTAATTCATTTCATTCACAATTGACAAAGAAAAAAAAAACAGAACAGTACATTTACAGGGGTGAGACTCACATGGAATTTCTTACTGGTATCTGCACTTCCGAAGCTAAGAACAAAATATTAATTATCAAAGCTGTTTCACAATTCAGATTCCATTATAATAATTAGCATCCGACCTACACAGTCTATAAGGTTTCACATGAAAAGCCCATCCATAACCTGTCAATACATTCCTCTCCAATCACCAGTGATAAACCTTTAGAACTAAAATTTCAAACCTGAGAGGCTAGCGCTCTCTAAATTTGCTTATCAAATTAGCTTAGAAACCTTTGATGATATCATCCAAACCCAATTAATACTGTTGCTTTAGGGACAGCAATATGCACAGCTGACTTTAGTCTGTCACTATTGAATATTCTTAGATTAATATGTAACAAGTTCAGCACAAACTAGTGATATCATACAAAGTACCACCTTTACATTAGGGACAGTGACAGCATATTATCCACAGCTGCTGACTTTAGTCTGTCACTATTGAATATTTTTTGATTAAATATATAACCATAAGTTCAGTACAAACTATAATCTATCATTACCTTAGTTGACTCTATATGACCAATTTTTCTTCTTGCTGGTTCACTAGTTTTTTCATCACCAAAACTTTAGGGAATTTAATCACACATTAAAAAAAATTGAAATAAGTGCAAAGTGTAAAATAATTGATATGGAAGCTTCATGTAATAGCTATTCATTTAGATAGATAATGAGGGTACCTTCGCAGCCCTTTCCCGTAAAGAGACTTGCGGAGATTCAGAACATCTCAGCACCACATCTCTATTTTCAGTGAAGTAAGATTCCACCAGTGAAAAATGATCATCATCCTTCTTCCTCAGAATGGACTCAAGGACACAAACAGCTTTCATGCGAACCTGCAAATATTATTCACACAACACAAGTTAAAAATAATATCAATGCAATCAAATAAAGATATAATGTAAAGTCACGCTATATTCTGATCCCAAAATACTTAGAATGAAAATAATCTGTAAATCCTAAAGACTTATATAAATAAACAAGTGCATATCTGTATATTTCACACGGTTTTTCATGTCTAAATTTACATTTCTGCAAAAAAATCAACATAATAGACATGCCTGCCAAATTGGAGATTGAAGCTTCAGTTCAAGGGCATGACATAAAGCCAATGCATCTAACTTTGCAGCCTCTGCTAGGAAAGCTTGAATTGCATCACGAGTGGGTTGCAGGCGAACACCTCCTGAAGTAACAATTGTCTCCAGTAACTTATGCTCTCTTGTCTTACTCTCTACAGAACTTGCACCAGATTCCCCATTTGATGTTTCCGTCTTAGTTACTCTTGAATCTTGGTTCCAAGGACCAGAGGATTGATTCTTTGAACCTCCAAAACTACTCTGAGCTTCATTATGATACGAAATTGGTTCATATCTGTCACCATGTTCTGTTTCATTGGTCAACGATCTACGAAGATTTGGACTCTTATAGCTGCCAGGATCATTTTTCATCAGCGAATGTCCCTGCGTTAAGGTATTAAGCCCTTGCTTAATTGATGCACTTCCAATACCAACAACCTCACTGATAAAAGATTTTTTATCTTCCTGTGGCGGTTCATAGTTTTTATTCCCAAACCCTTGTATCCGCCGGTTTAGATCTTCAGCAGGTGCTGGCTTACTATTCTCTTCTGAAAAGATGGCAGAGATAGCCTCGTGAGCAGTGTCTCTCACAGCCTTATTTAGTGCATCACCTTTCAAAGGATCCAACTGTCCCTTGTAGTGAAACAACTGACGAACCGCCACTGAATGTCTCTGCATTTCCCTTCTGAACTCCACGCCAGACTTCCCAACCACATACTTTATCAATCTTAAAGCCTGCCAACATTAACACAAGCATGTAACACAGCATAAAGTGTTCAGATAAATGATTATATGATGCAATTTCAAATCTCTGACACCAAAAACCACTATAATCCTTTCTCATATCCCCACCTCCAACTTCACACTGTATAATTGCAAACCTAATTCTAACTATTTCAATTTTCAAATCCACTATCCCTTTCATCCCTTATGCAAACACTAGCAGCTATTCCAAAAACTCCCCGCACCCCAAAAACAATAAAAAAGTATATAGAAATAAAAAATTTGAAGTTTGACCCATCCAGATCCAACTCATCCAATCTCAAGCAGGTTACATCAACCAAAACCAAATGGATTTTTAAGTACCTTCTGTTTCACAATTGGGCTTTTATGTTCCAAACGTTTTAAGACAAACTCCGAAATCTCCTTCACAATACTAACGTGCGAAGAACGCAAAAGTTCGCTGATTTCCTCCAATTTGTAAACGGGTGTGACTTTATCTTCATCGGACGTAGCTGAATCGATCAACCGCGACCGCCAGTACGACTCCACCGCTCTTCGACTCGATTCCATTTTTCCCCAGATCACAACAACCCTAAACTTCCCACTGAGATGGGATTTTAATGCATAAACTTTATTAAACCCCGAGACGAATGCTAATTCTCTGAACTTAAACCCACGGATCGATCGAGTAAACGATGACCCAGATGGAAAATCCAAATAGGGGTTTGAAAAGTCGCAAAATTTTGAGGTAAATGGAATGAACAACGATGCCCCTCCGACGGGGTTTTGAGATTTGGGGAAGAATCGAAGACGACGAACGACTAAGAAAGAAAAAACAATTTGTGGTACCAAATATCACTTGGAAAAATGAACTCGTGGAATGAAGTTTCACTTTTTTTCTTCGTCTTTCAACTAAAAAAAACAAATAAAATATTTATAAATTTAAAACAATGACGTGCTTGTGGATTGATAAAAAAATTATTCTTACCTATTATTCAGACAAGATTAATTTTAATTAAATACTAATATTTTATTGTTAATTTAGTTTCATGTTCAATTATGGTGTTATCTTATTTTATTAATTGTATAAATTATGGTGGAGAATTCTTTGGATGTATTATACTTTTTTTCTTGGTAAGTAACAATTGTTATCGAATTCGGTGGCACATGCCAAATTTGGTTACCATTAATAGAGTACATTAATGATTATCACTCTACATTTTTAATTTTTAATGTAAGCACAATTCCAAATTATTTTTGTAAGAAGTAAAACAGCGTTTATTTTTATGATTTATATATATAAATCGTGTTTCTATTCAACTAATTGTAAATTTTATTTTATGTTAGCGTACTATATAGTAAAAGAAATTAACCATTTAAGATATACTTGATGATAGGAGTTTGAATAACTTTAAAATTTTAAATTTAAATTTAATTATCATGTGGTAAAAATAAATGAAAACCATTTAAAACATAAACAATTAAAAAAAAAACAAAGTTTGGTTTCGAATGTTGGTTGTCATCCTTTTCATGTGTCTACCTAGGAACCATAAACAGAGACAAACGCCAAAGAAAGAAAAGACAGAAATAACACGCACGTTTTTCATTTCTCATTAACATTTGTTATTTTTTTTTCAATTATTTCAGAATTAAATATGTTTTTGTTACTCAACTTTCAGTAAATTTTAAAATTATTCCATTTCAAAATTTTAGATCAATTTAGTTATTCATCTTTTAAAATATATAAATCTAGTCATTTTAATCAAATTTTGTTATGTTTATTTGATGTTTCGTATGTAATTTTTGAAACGTCAAATAAACTTAACAAAATTTGATTAAAAAGACTAAATTCACGTATCTCAAAAGATGAAAGACTAAACTGGTTCAAAATTTCAATATGCACTAATTCCAAAATTTTAAGACATAAAAACATATTTAACCTAATTATTTTAACCTTTCATATATTATAATACAACTTAGTAAGTATGCATATGGGGGAAGCTCAAGAACAAGAAAAGAATATTTTTCTTTCATTGGAATTTTTTAATGGAAGAGAGAATACACACTCCACAATTTTTCTTTTTTTCCTTACGCTCTTTGTTGATTTTTTTTAAAGAATATTAACTAATACTATAAAAAGTATATATGTAATTTACTTCCTAATTCATGTTTTAAACAATTTATTTATTTTAGTCAAAATAGAAGAAGAAACAGTCAAGAATTAAAACTTTTCATAACCATTCCTTTAGCTTTTTTTTAGTTTTCCTGAAGATACTCCATCCCACTCATGCTCTGGAACCAAATTTTCGGAATCCTGTAATGGGGTGCAGAAAGAAATTTGATGGGTACAGAAAGAAACATCCACTCATTATTAATGTTTGCGCCTCTTCATGCACCTCATATAGAGAAACTTTCCATTTTTTTTTATGGTATACAATTCAGAAATTAAAAGATAATTTCAGTTATTTTGTTATGAATTTTACTTTGAAATTTTCTTAAAAGAAAGCGTTACTTTCAGATTATACAATTTAAAAAAATAAAACGAAAAAAAAAGGACATATGAAGTTCAACAAAAATGTTATGAAAGTGCAGAAAAAAACTCACTTATACTATCTTTATTGAGTCCAAACACCGTTTCATAACCTTATAGGGTATTTTAATGGTAACTTATGGATGATCTATTTTCATAAGCTTTTCTGAACAAGATATGTTTTAAAAACATATGATACCTGGAGAATTACATTTAAGAACGTGTGTAATAAAATCTCTTAATCATTAACTTTAAAATAATATTTTTAATGTTGTTTCTTAATTAAAACACTACAATGTAGAAAGAAAAATCATTTACTATGTATTTTTTTTATAACCAATCCAAAATTTTCTTTTAGTAAATAAGTATCTTAATTTTAATTTTTTATTACATTATAATAAATTATTTTTTAGTATTAAATTTTGTATTTTAAAAACATAGGTATTTTAAAGAAAAATAAATTTATTTTTCAAAAAGTAATAGGAGAGAAGTGACTTCATCTTTTAATGTTGAAAAGTTGAAAAAAATATTCGTAGAGTTTTATATTAATTCATTGCAACTTAATTCAGCAAAATGTTTTCGGATAGGATTATACTCGATTAGTAAAAAATAAAATTCTAAGAGTTTTAGGATCTAATTTATATTAAATACAAATTCAAAATTATTCTTCAAAATTATTATACTAATTATTATTTACAGAGATTCATAATTATCCAAATTCAAAAAATTTATTAATTATGTTTTAATTAGATCAATATTTGGCAAGTACACTAAGGTCAAATACCATTCCATTTTACTCTATTAATTTGTTTTGTTTTAAAATTCTCGCTTTCTAGAAGTAAAAATGAAATTCATTTTCTGCAGTATAGATTATTAAAACAAAATTGAGAATAAAATAAAAAATAACTATTTATAAAAGAATATGATTATTTTTAATAAAAGAAATAGTTGAAAAGTTTTGTTCTATTTCAATTATTCATGACTCCAAAATGCGAACGATCCTTTATTCATGTTCCCAATCTTATCATTCTGTGTATTTTAATCACTCTTATCATCATCATTGCCATATTTTTGTTGAACTTGCTTGGCCTGTATCATTGCAGTGTCATCTTTCTTCTCACCGTGAAGAACTTGACCCAGGTAGTTCCCAGTCACTACCCCTGCAACAAACCCTACACTCTGATACACCAAACATCTCATTAAACACATCACGGCTCCTTCGCAGGTTTTCCAAGGATCACTCTTGCAAAAATCACTGCCAGAAAAAAACAAATCAGAATCAGGCCAAAAACATCATTTATAAGATTCTATATCAAATTAATGTAAAATTGATTAAAATAGATTTTATAACGTAAAATAAGTAAGTATTTGATTTTCAAAATCAATTAAAAAATAAAAAATTCACATTGAATAAGAAACAACTAATTAAAAATTGATTCAGCTATATTAGGTTGAACCAAACACACATATATGTGGTGTCATTCCATATTCAAACACACTAAAATAGGTTGAACCAATACTTCTCAAGATACACTCCCTTTTATCAGCATAACAATATCTACGTAAAATTTGAACTACTGGGATAAGTCCCAAACAGATCGGATACATACATAACTAATATTCGATTATTAAAACTATATTTTTTTTTTCAATTACCAAAGCCTTATTACGATGAGTCCGAGAACCTACCCTAAGAGTAACATTAGAACATACTCGTACCAATTTTCTGACTCCTTTTAGATATTGGGTAAAATAATAAAAAATTCTAACCTTAGAAAAGTTGCAGAAAAAGAAAAAGAACAGTATCAAACTCCTGCATTTGTTGTTACAACAAATCTGTATATTATCAAATTTTATCAGATTCCGTTGAAACAAAATTATTATCAAATTTTCACATCTTTTTAAGAGAGAACAGAAGGCTGATAAATAAATGCTTTTAGTGTAAAAAGGACCACAAAATTTCGTTGGTAACAAATAAGATGAAGGTAACTTTCCTGTCAATGACCAAAATTCCACAATAAAAAAGAGAATTTGATTTTTCTAAGACCTAATCAATTAAATTATCAATCTATTGATCAATTAATCAAGAAGAAAAAAACATCAGTATTCTACAACAAAAGAACAGAATTAACAAAGAACAGAATTGTTTTGAATATGAAGCCTACAAATTCAAAGGAAGAAAATACAAATCCGTAGTAAATCAACAAAAATCAACCAAATCATGCACAGAGAAGAAAATACAAAGAAATTTGGATTTAACTTCTCTTTTACCTATTTATTGGCGGAGGTTGCAGAGTTTCCGATGGTGGCGTTTCTAGTTCCCGTCCTCTCTCTTCTTCGATGTAAATTCAAACTAAATTAAGTTATAATGCAATTCCGTATATATTGAATCCGTATATATTGAATTACTTGAAAGTTTTGGCCCATTTAAGTGTTTGGCCCAATTAGTCTGATATATATATATATATATATATATATATATATATATATATATATATATATATATATATATATATATATATATATATATATATATATATATATATATATATATATGGTAAAAGATAAAGTTGAAATTATGAAATATGAATACAAAAGTAGTTATAGATATAATATATTGAATAAAAAATAATTCTTTAATTTATTTTTATTCATAAAAAAATAATTAAAAATATGATCAATTTAATCAAATTCATCCGTGAACAATTCTTACATGATGGATGCATCTATAAAAAAAATATTCATTACAATTTTTTAAAGTTTCTAAAGTACATATTGTAAAATAAATTTTAAAATATAGTGTTTAAAATTTTAAAAAAAAATCAGAAAGATATAATTGCGAAAAAACAAAATGTTAGATTAAGTTTCATGCACGGGACAGTCCATTAAATTGTAATAAATAATGGATGAATCATTATTTGTAAAACAATTTTCATCACATACAATTATCGATTAAAAGTCAAGTAATAATTGTAATTAGACTAGGATAATTATTTAATATAGAGTAGTATAACGTTTGGATAAGAGCGGGGTTAATATAGAGTAATATAACGTTTGCATGGACAGAGATATGATACTTACTCTGTACGTAACCTATCAAAAACCCGTTCAGTAACGCTTCCACGATGATGCACCTCGTTTTATCCATGGAATCAGTTTGTTTCGAATGCCAATATCTATATTTTCTTTTCATTTATTTAAATTTTATTTAACAAATATCATAAATTGAATATTGATATAATATGTGTTCTAATTATTAATAAATATTTACATATTAGATTTAAAAGCATTATAATGTTACGGTGATTAAAATAATTTGACATAATAATTTAAAAACTAATTTAATATTGAAACAAATCTCATAAATAAAATTAATAAGGTGCAGTAAACCTTTTTTAATAAATCCAATACAAAGTTTGTAACTAAAAAATAACGAATAAATTAAATCAAAATATAAATATTGATTCGAATAATAATAATGTTAAATAATATTAATATTATTAATATTAGTAGTTAAAAAAGTTAATATTAAAGAAATAAATTAAAAAGAGATATTAATAATAATAACTAATGGAGAGGAAATATGAATGGACTTTTAAACTTTTTGTTAATATATATATATATATATATATATATATATATATATATATAATTAAAATAATTTAAGCCTTCATTAAATCCTAATCATATTAAAATTAACCTATAAATAAAAGTAATAAAGTATAATAAATTCTTTTAATTTTTGACAAATACCAATTCAAAATTGGTAATATTATAATCAAATGAATAATTTAAAATAAAATATATTTATTGATTCAAATAATAAACATAATTATAATAAATAGTATTTTTAATTAATAATTATAGTAAATGTTTGAATATAATATAAATATTTATTAAAATAATAATACTTTGATGATGATAATAATACTCTGAAAGATAGTATTTGTATATAGAGGCAAATTTTTATACATTGATGATAATTAATTAAGAAAAACTATATTCAGTATTAGCAAGTAAGTAAAATTAAAATTAGAATGCTTCATATATCAAAGACAATTGTTTAAAATAAAAGAATCTATATATTTTATTTTTTTGGTAAAAGAAATAGGTATTTTAGTTATGAATAAACTCGTAGATAAAATATTGACATGAATGTTTACAACAAAAACATATTCTTACATATTATATTTAAAAACAAAATGTTATGGTTTCTCCATAGTTAAAACAATTTGATATCACCATGAATAATTAATTTAACATTGAATTAAATCTTGTAAGTACAAATATAATAAACTCTGTAGCAACTAATGGGTGGCAATAAAATTAATAAGTTAACACAAAATATAATTATTGATTCAAATAATAATAATTTTAAATAATATTATCATTGTTAATATTATTGAGATTAATAGTTCAATGAAAAAGTTAAATTAAAATATATAATGATGGATTACGAATAATGTTTGAACAAAATATATATAATCATTGATTAAATAATAATAATAATAATAATGAGAAAAAATTGTGAATGAACTTCTGGATTTTTTGTTCAGAAGTAAAATATTGATCAAAACAATTTCACGTAATTTAAAAAATAAAATAATTTTAAAACTATCTTAATAAATTAAAAAAATAAAATGTAATAAATTATTCCCGTTCTCAATAAATATCAATTCAAAAATATTGAGTAATAGTCAAAACGAATAATTTTAAATAAAATACATTATTAAATTAAATAATATAATAATAATATAAAATATACCTCAATTATATTTAGTGTGCTAAAAATATTATTAATACCAAAATCATTATTGTTATCATTATTCATATTATATTATTATTATTATTATTAATATAATTATTATATATTACAATTATGATAATTATTTTACTTTTTATTACAATGATAATAATAATAATTATTATTATTATTATAGTCATTATTATAATAATATGTTATTATCATTATTTTACAAAATATTATTATTACATAATATTATTTTTATAATTATTATTAAATATTATTATAATATTACAATTATTACTGTTTTTATAATAATAATAATAATAATAATTATTATTATTATATTCTTATTATATGTAACATTCCAATTTTAGCATCTTAAAATTGATAAAATAAGATGTTTCATCTTAGTGTATAAAGTATATCAATATAATTTTATAAAAGATAGACTATATAAATATATCCATTATACAAACTAACTAAAAAGTCAACAACTATAGCTCTAAACACAGACTAACCACTTACAACAGCTTTCCACTGAGACCTTCCACCAACATAAAAGATGACTCATCATCCTCTAGAGGTGTCTCTTACCCTATAACCACATTTGCTTCCACTAAATACGTGATCATTGCAATAAAAAAAAGACAAACAACACAGAAACACAAAAGAAGAGTAAACTAATTTACAAAAGAGATAATCATACATATTTATATTTAAATCACGCCAAATACTTATAAACATGTTATAAAATATAACTATGATATATATATATATATATATATATATATATATATATATATATATATATATATATATATATATATATATATATACACATATATAAATTAAACATAAC